>OGRN01000434.1_pt1 | contig 40094 bp, 41 predicted proteins | sample 1553401 | NCBI WGS metagenome assembly OGRN01 (sample SAMEA2580096, study PRJEB22360) | human gut metagenome | biome: human gut; feature: human-associated habitat; material: faeces | place: Denmark | collected 2008/2010 | reverse complement strand
AGAAATACAAAGTAAGACGTTACGGTTTCCACGGAACAAGCCACAGCTTCGTATCCAAGCATGCAGCAAAATTCCTGGGCATGGATCTTGAAAATTCCAAGATCATTGTAGCACATCTTGGAAACGGCGCATCTATCAGCGCAGTGTTGAATGGAAAATGTGTAGATACATCCATGGGTCTGACGCCTCTGGAAGGTCTGGTTATGGGAACACGTTCCGGAGATATCGATCCGGCTATCATGGAATACATCGCAAAGAAAGAGGATCTGGACATTGCAGGCATTATGAATGTATTGAATAAGAAGTCTGGTGTATACGGCCTGTCCAAGAATCTCTCCAGCGATTTCCGTGACCTGGAAGAGGCCATGGATAATGGAAACCAGTATGCGAAGGCAGCAATCGAAGTGTTCAGCTACCGTGTTGCAAAATATATCGGTTCCTATGTGGCAGCGATGAATGGTGTGGATGCAATTGCGTTTACAGCAGGAATCGGTGAAAATGCAGGCATTGTCCGTGAAAAAGTGCTTGAGCATCTGGGATACCTGGGAATTACTCTTGATAAAGAGGCAAATAAGAAACGTGGAGAAGACTTTGTGATTTCCACAGCAGATTCCAAGGTGAAAGTTGCTGTTATTCCGACCAACGAAGAACTTGCAATTGCACGTGAGACAGTAGCTTTGGTATAGAGGTGTAAGGAATGCTGGAATTTTTGGATGATGAAATCCGAAAAGCGGGTGTCTATGAATACGGCTTTGTGGATCCGGCTGATGTGGACTACCTTCAGGAAGTCCGGGATATGTGTGAAACCAACCGGTGCCGGAGATACGGAACCAGCTGGGCGTGCCCTCCGGCTATCGGAACTGTGAAGGAATGTAAGGAGCGCTGCCTTAGGTATAATACGATGATGGTATTTACCGTAATGTATCCTTTGAAAAGACCCTTTGATTATAAGAGTATGAAGAGGGGAATGCAGGACTTTAAACAGGTGGCAAGACGGGTGGAAGCCCTGATCCGGCCATATTATCCTGACTGTCTGATGATGAGTAATGAAAGCTGTGATACCTGTGAAACATGTACATATCCGGATAATCCCTGCAGATTTCCGGAGAAGGTTCATCATTCCATCGAAGGTTACGGTATCGTGGTCTATGACCTGACGAAAAAAGCAGGTATAAAATATGACAACGGTGATCTGACGATTACCTATGTGGGAGCAGCGCTTTTCAATATTTAGGGTTGACAAACAGTTTTTACATGATATAATAGTCTAGGTGTGAATAGGAGTATATATGATGATATTAGACCTATCCAGCGTTTTGTCTGAACAACACAAACCGATTGAAACATCCGTTTCCGTAAGTATGAAAGATTTTTTGTCCGGCGGCAGAAGATTTCCACTTAAGGAGATGACACCGCTTTGGATCTGCATTGAGTATGCAGGCGATAAGAAGCTTTCTATCAAGGGAAAGGGTGAGGTTACAGCGGTTATTCCGTGTGACCGGTGCCTGAAGGATGTGGAAGTTAAGATCCCTCTTGATTTTCAGAAGAAGATCAGTGTGGATCCGGAACATGTGGATCAGTCAGACGAATTAGACGAAACCAATTATATTGACGGATCTAACTTGGATGTGGAACAATTAGTCCACAACGAGTTATTAGTAGGGTGGCCGACAAAAATTCTGTGCAGTGATGACTGTAAAGGCATTTGCAGCATATGTGGTCAAAACTTGAATGAAGGCACTTGTGATTGTGAAGATACAGGCCTTGACCCTAGAATGTCAGTTATCCGTGATGTCTTTAAGAATTTTAAGGAGGTGTAACCCATGTCAATCTGCCCAAAGAATAAATCTTCCAAAGCAAGAAGAGACAAAAGAAGAGCAAACTGGAAGATGAGCGCACCGAATCTGGTGAGATGCAGCAAGTGTGGCGAGCTTATGATGCCTCACAGAGTCTGCAAGGCTTGCGGCTCATACAACAAAAAAGAAATCATTCCTCAGGACTAATCATAAAAACAGAGACAGAGGAATCAGTAATGAATGAGAGAATATCTATGATTGGATATTCTCTCTTTTTTTATTGACTTTTCTTGACTCACTATATATATCGATATACAATATATATAGATAAAAAATGTATTTCTGAAAGGAGGTAAGATATATGCCTGGAAGTAAAGCAAACGCCTCTGGCAATAGTGCGATGCTGATTTTAAAGTTGTTGTCAGAAAAGGATATGTATGGATATGAAATGATTGAAACGCTGTCAAAAAGGTCCAGAAATGTTTTTGAGATGAAAGTTGGAACTCTGTATCCGATTCTCCACACTATGGTGCAGAATGGATATCTGACTACTTACAGTGAGGAGGCCAATGGAAAACTCAGGAAGTATTATCACATAACAGAAAAAGGGAAACTTCATCTTTCCCGGATGATTGAAGAATGGAAGACTTATACAGGAGCAGTGTATGATCTGATAGGGGGCTAAAGTGATGACAAAGGAAGCCTATTTAAAGAAACTTGGCAAATGCATCCATGACCCGGAACTTCGGACAGAGATTCAGAAAGAGTACGAAATACACCTGGAGGACTGTATCCAGGCATTGATCAAAAATGGTATGCAGCCCCTGGAGGCAGAGAAAGAAGCTGTCCGCCAGATGGGAGATCCTAAGGAAGCCGGACGGGGAATGGATCAGATCTACCGTACAAATGTAGACTGGAAGATGACGCTCTGGTTTACGGGATGTACCATTGTGATTGGAGGCCTTCGCGTACTGCTGAGTTTTTATGATACTGAAAATATCGAGGATCCCATTTATCAGAGGATTCGGCTTGCCGTAGGAATATTCTTCCTTTTGTGGGGGCTATTCTGGTCGGCTGTGGAAAAATGGAATGGGAAGGATCTCTGGTATGTATGGGGGAATGACTGGGGAGGCGCAGGCACCGGGATAGTAAACAGCGGAGTACATCTGGCATTTGGGATTGCAATTCTTTCTGTCAGTTTTCAGGTATTGCTGATCATGATGACAGTTGTGGGATTCCTGCAGCTGGCAGAGCGTTTTCTGATTGCCAGGGCACAGTGCCGTAAGGAGGAAGCTCTTTTATGGGAAATCGGTACGGCTCATACCGAAATACTTCCTTATAAAGGGAGGGCCTGGATCAAAGGAAAAAAACAAAAGGTTCATGCGGATACAGGGGCGATTCCTAAAGGGAATCCCGTGATCGTAGTGGGTCTTCAAGGATTCTGCCCGGTGGTCATCCCACTGGAAAGTAATACAGAGAAAGCCCTGGAGGAATGTTTTTAGGGAGGGACAGGTATGAAGAAGAAGCTGGCTTTAAAAGGAATTTGTATTTTTTTACTTTTTCTGGCGACGGCAGCCTTATGCTTTCCGTGGTTTGAGCTGGATGATACATCCTATACCCTTCCAGAATTTTATCATACGGTTCTCCAGGGGCAACAACTTGAAAAAATGGCAGAAAAAACCAGCAGCGCCTATGCTTTTCCTATATTTTTTCTGTTTCCTGTGATAGCCGGTATCATGGCAGGAGTCAAAGCTGTGCAGATGCTTAGAGGCAAAAACTTCCGGTTTCTTGGGAATATTGTAAGAGGCGCAGAGTTTATTTATATCGGGACTATGTTTTCTTTTGGCGGATATATGCCGTGCCCGGCAGCATTGATAGCGGCCTGCTCTATATTTATAGAATTCATGGTGGAAAAATATGCCCAGGAATATGAAGAATTTACCAGAAAATGGGAGACGGAGAATGCCCGGGAAAAGAAGGAGAAGGAAGATCAAAAGAATCGGCTTTTATTTCCGGGAAGATATGATCCGGAACTTTTCTGCCTGCTGTGGAGAGAAATGAGGCATCAGAAAAAATCATTATGGATGGTTTGGGGTGGAAACACAATGCTGTATGCCGCTTTTCTCGTATTGCTGGGGATGAAATTCCAGCTTCAGAAATTCTATGGAGCTACGGATATGCTGCCGTCTCAGGGATTAAACGGGATCGTTTCCCAGACACTGACCATTGTAGTCCTTCTTTATCTCTTTTTTGAAAGCATGGCGATGTATTCGTGTTTTCGGCAGGAAGAAGAAATGCGTCAGGCATTGTGGCTTCTGGGTGCAAGGGAGCGTCTGCAAAGACAGATTCAGGGAATAAAATACGGGATATTGATTCTTGCATCCCTGGCAGGAGGACTGGCGGCAGGCACCCTTTTATACAGCATAGTCGTCAGGATGCTGCAGAGAAGCTCCTCTTATCCGCTCTCATTTCCAGCACCCGTCTATGGATATCTTGCATCTGTGGGATTTTTTCTGCTGATCTCAACGGGTATGACTTTTGTCGTGTCTTCCAGCCTGCAGGCATCTTTCGCTGTCAGACAGAAAATTCATCCCAATAAACGGCTCGTGGCAGTGTTGGGTGCGACAGCTCTGGTATGGATTATCATTTCCTTTTACAGATATGGACAGAGGACGAATGCAGAAAATATATACATTCTTCTTACAGGAATCGCACTCGCGGCTATTTTTCTGTTATCTGCACTGGCCTGGCGGAGATATCTGAAGAGGCAGACGCAAATACAGGGGTTCTTTGAGATCATGGATCAGATTCCATTTCGCATGGGGCTTTCTGGAAGCCTGGGTATCCGATCTGTTATCTTTTTCTTCCATTTTATATTTCTGTCTGTATTTTCAGTAAGTGCGGCCGGAATCCTTTCGGCACCCCGGCCGGAGTCGATGTTTCCGTATGATTATGTCTGTATGGCGAGAAAAGATGACCAGGAATTGTTCCGACAACTGGAAGAAGATGGACTTGCAAGAGTGATTGAAGTACCTATGACGAGAGTCACTACCGTACAGGGAGATGCTACCAGCTGGATAGATGTGGCCAATAATTATTATATGACAGTTATCTGGCCGCAGGGCCAGCATATTGGAATATCTGAAGATACCTATCGGAAACTTTGTAAAGAAGTGGGAATCACCCCGAAAGATCTGAAACTGAATGGGGAAGAAATTCATATCGTATATCAGCAGGACCTGTCAGAAAAAGCCCATCCGCTGGACTGGTATATGGATCGGGAGAATCCTCATCTCAGGATTGGACAGCCGCTTAGATATTACGACTTTTATTTCCGTGATCAGGAATATCCGCCAAGGAAAGTAAAAAGTGAAGAACGGAAGATTTTGACTGGTGTATTCCAAGGCGGTATGCAGGAAAATCTTGTTGTTTTTTCCAACAGATATTTTGCCAGTCTGAGGCAGGAAGAAGGACCCTCAGAGTTAATGTTGCTTTGTGCGGAGAAAGGAGCAGAAGATGAGATAGAACAGAGACTTGAGAGCTTTGCATCCAGACACCAGGAAGATTCTTCCTGGTCAAGATTGATCCAGCCTTATTACAGTAAAAGGGAGAAAGCCAGTGACATATGCTCGGAAAGGGCTCTGAAAGGAATAGCTGTTTTTCTGGAAACGGATCTGCTTTTGATGAGCATTGGTCTTGTTCAGGCCGTCTGGCAGGAAGCAGGAAAGCCGGAGCGTAGAAAAAGGTATCGCCTGCTGGAACTTTTGGGTGCGCGCAAAGAGCAGATAAATATGCTGCGAAGAAGAGAGATAGAGAAAGGTCTTCTGATGCCGCTTTGGCAGGCATTCATTTTCTCCGTTCCAGTGGCCGGGATAGTTATTTATTTACGGTGGATGCAGCTGGCTGAAATCAGCCGGTTTTGTTTCTGGCTGTTACTCATCTGGGGAATGTATCTGGGCGTACAAGTGGCTGCCGGAATGCTGTGGAAAAGGAGGGATAACGCGTGGAGATCCAGTTAGAAGAAGTCTGGAAAAATTATAGGGACAGAAGTTGTGGGGTGAAAATGCCAGATGTTCTGAGAGGAATCAGCCTGACAATAAAGCAGGGAGAATATCTTGCCATAACCGGAACTTCAGGATGTGGGAAAACGACTTTTTTAAAGATCATAGGTTTGGCAGAATCACCGACTGATGGAGAATTATATCTGGATGGAGTATCTGTATCAGACCTCCTAAAGGAAGAGAAGGCAGACATCCGAAGACGAAGGATCGGCTTTGTCTTCCAGGATTATTTCCTGTTAGAGAATCTGACCGCGTTGGAAAATATGATGCTGCCGGGACTTCTGGATAAAAAAGATAGTGTAATGGTCAGGAACCGCTCCTTTGAGCTGGCGGAATACCTGGGAATAGCCCCGATACTACTGAAGAAATATCCCGGAGAGTTATCCGGCGGTGAACGACAGAGGATCGCCATAGCAAGGGCTCTTCAAAATGATCCGGAAGTCCTGCTTGCCGATGAGCCTACCGGAAACCTGGATGAGGTCAGCCGGGAAACGATCGGAAATATTTTTGAACGTCTGCATCAGGATCAGAACAAGACCATCATCCTTGTTACCCATGACCAGAAACTTGCTGAAACGAGCGAAAAGTATTATCGCCTGAAGGATGGAAATCTACATTTGAGGAGATCCTGATCTTCATAATGGGACGTGCACTTCTGCAGGGAGTACATGTCCCATTTTGCGTAGTTCACTATTGATTTTTCCCCCAATGTTTAGTAGAATTATCCTTGAAGTTGCTAGGAGGATGAAACATGTCAGAGATTACGAAGGTAGCACTGGATGCGATGGGCGGGGACAATGCTCCCACAGAGATCGTAAAAGGGGCAGTCGATGCCCTGCAGAGAGAAAAGAGTCTATACATTTTCCTGGTAGGACAGGAAGATGCCGTAAAAAAAGAATTAGAGCAATATACCTATGATCCGGAACGAATGGAGATCGTGCCGGCGTCAGAAGTGATCGAGATGGCTGAACCGCCGGTAAATGCCATCCGGAAAAAGAAGGATTCCTCTATCGTTGTGGGAATGAAGCTGGTAAAAGAAGGAAGAGCAGATGCTTTTGTATCGGCAGGAAGCACCGGAGCTGTTCTGGTAGGCGGACAAGTAATCGTTGGACGGATCAAAGGGGTGGAACGTCCTCCTCTGGCGCCGTTGTTCCCGACAGAAAACGGAGTGTCGCTGTTGATCGACTGTGGAGCGAATGTGGATGCAAGACCGTCTCATCTGGTACAGTTTGCAAAGATGGGCTCCATTTATATGGAACACGTAGTAGGGATCAAGGATCCCAAGGTAGGAATTGTAAATATCGGTGCAGAAGAGGAAAAGGGAAATGCACTGGTAAAAGAGACGTTCCCGCTTCTGAAGGAGGAAAAGAATATTCACTTTATCGGAAGTGTAGAGGCCAGGGACATCCCGCGTGGGAAGGCAGATGTGATCGTCTGTGAGGCGTTTGCCGGGAATATTATTCTGAAGCTGTTCGAAGGTGTCGGAAATACACTGATCCGTCAGATCAAGACAGGTATGATGAAAAACTTAAGGAGCAAGATCGGAGCTTTGCTGGTCAAGCCCGCGCTTAAGGATACCCTGAAAAAGTTTGATACATCAGAGTACGGCGGAGCGCCGCTTCTTGGACTGAACGGTCTGGTGGTCAAGACCCACGGAAGTTCAAAGGCAAAGGAGATCAGCAATACGATCGTACAGTGTGTGACATTTAAGCGTCAGAAGATTAACGAGAAGATCCAAGAGAGTATTCAGGCGGAACAGGCGTCCGCTGAATAATAGATTACAATTTCATGAAAAAGGAGAATGGATATGGAGTTTGAAAAATTAAAGGAAATCATTGCGGATGTATTAAATGTGGAGGCAGACGACATCACAGAAGAGACAAAGTTTGTAGATGATCTGGGTGCAGATTCACTGGATATTTTTCAGATTATTATGGGAATAGAAGAGACATTTGATATCGAAATTGATAATGATGAGGCTGAGAAGATTGCAACAGTGGGTGACGCTGTAGAGCAGATCAAAAAAGCGACAAATAATTAGGAATGATAGGAGTGAAAAAGCCCTGCCGGGCTTTTTCATTTTATGGAGCAACAATCATATGAATCAGAAATTAAAACATTTAGAAAAGCACATCGGCTATACTTTTCAGAATCAGGATCTCTTACAGCAGGCTATGATACACAGCTCTTATGCCAACGAGAGACAGCTGCCAAAATATCAGTGTAATGAGAGACTGGAATTTTTGGGAGATGCAGTGCTGGAGCTGGTATCCAGCGAGTTCCTCTTTAAAGAGCATCAGACGATGCCTGAGGGAGAACTGACCAAAACCAGAGCGAGTATCGTATGTGAATCATCACTGGCTTTCTGTGCGAGAGAGCTGCATCTGGGAGATTACCTGATGTTAGGAAAGGGAGAGGATGCGACAGGCGGACGGAGAAGGGATTCTGTGACTTCTGACGCTATGGAAGCCTTGATCGGCGCCATTTATCTGGATGGTGGGTTTGCTAACGCAAAAGAATTTATCCATCGGTTTGTTCTGAACGATCTGGAACACAGGAAACTCTTTTTTGATAGCAAGACTATCCTCCAGGAGATTGTTCAGGCCCATTTTAGGGACAGCCTGCATTATGAGCTGACTGGAGAGGAGGGGCCTGATCACAACAAATCATTCCAGGTGGCCGTATATATCGGAGACGTGAAATGGGGAAGCGGTATGGGCCGTACAAAGAAAGCAGCGGAACAGGAGGCTGCCTATCAGAGCATCCTGATGCTGCACCAAGAAAATATAAAGTAGGTGGGATATGTATTTAAAAAGCATCGAAGTACAGGGCTTTAAATCTTTTGCACATAAAATAAAATTTGATTTCCACAATGGAATCACCGGCATCGTAGGTCCAAACGGCAGTGGAAAAAGTAATGTGGCAGATGCGGTGCGCTGGGTGCTGGGGGAGCAGCGGGTAAAGCAGCTTCGAGGCGGAAGCATGCAGGATGTGATTTTTTCCGGGACGGAGAACCGCAAGCCACTAAGCTATGCATCGGTAGCGATCACATTGGATAATTCAGACCATCAGCTGCCGATTGATTATGAAGAAGTAACAGTGGCAAGAAAGCTTTACCGTTCCGGTGAAAGTGAATATCTGATCAACGGAAGTATCTGCAGGCTTAAGGATGTCAATGAATTGTTTTATGACACTGGTATCGGAAAAGAAGGATATTCCATCATCGGGCAGGGACAGATTGACCGGATCTTAAGCGGAAAGCCGGAGGAGAGAAGAGAACTTTTTGATGAGGCCGCAGGAATTGTAAAGTTCAAACGCAGAAAGAATACCTCTCTGAAAAAGCTGGAGGAAGAACGCCAGAATCTTCTACGTGTAAATGACATTCTTTCCGAGCTGGAAAAACAGACAGGTCCTCTGGAAAAGCAGGCGGAGACGGCCAGAGAATACCTCAGGAAAAAGGAAGAACTGAAAACATACGATATCAATATGTTTCTCCTGGAAACAGAGCGGATCCAGGAGCAGATCCGGAATACAGAGGAAAAGCTTCGCGCTGCAAGAGAAGAGCTTGACGAAGCCGGGCAACGTTATGATGACATGAAGTCCGAATATGATGCAGTAGAGGAGCAGATGGACACCATAGATGCTTCTATTGAGAAGGCAAAAAGCCAGCAGAATGAGACGAATCTTCTTAAGCAGCAGCTGGAAAACCAGATTGAACTTCTCAAGGAGCAGATCAACAGCGCTCATATGAATGACGCGCATTATGATCAGCGTGCCCGGACGGTTGAAGAAGAACTGAAAAGCCGGGATGACCAGCACCGGGAACTGGAAAAAGAGCAGGATGAGATCCGCGCCCAGATGGAGGAAGAAAAGAATCGCGAAGACCAGGCGAGAAAGTCACTGATCGATGTACAGTCAAAGATCGCCTCCCTGTCTGCTGAGATTGAACACAGCCAGAATGAGATCATGGATGTGTTAAATAACCGGGCATCCACTAAGGCAAAGATCCAAAAATATGACACCATGCTGGAACAGATCCAGGTGAGGAAGGCAAGGCTGAATCAGCAGCTGATAGAGTCGGCAAGTGAGATCAGCCGTGAGAATGAAAAGTATGAGGAACATCAGGCTGAATTAAAGGCGGTATCAGAGCAGATTCTGGAACTGACCGAGGAAAACAGCCGGTATGAGGCGAAAATAGAGGAGCTTCAGCAGACACTGGCAAAGCAGACAGAAAAGTTTCGGATCGGCCAGACGGCTTATCACCGGGAACAGTCCAGACTGGAGTCTTTGAAAAATATTACCGAACGTTATGACGGATATGGAAACAGTATCAGAAAGGTCATGGACCACAGAGATAAAGAAAAAGGACTTCTGGGCGTTGTGGCAGATATTATCAAAGTTGATAAAGAATATGAGATTGCGGTAGAGACCGCGCTTGGCGGTAGTATTCAGAATATTGTCACGGAAGATGAGGGGACGGCCAAGAGGATGATCCAGTTCCTGAAAAAGAACAGGTTCGGGCGCGCTACGTTTCTCCCTCTGACCAGTATCCGTCCTGGATCAGGAATCAGCCAGCCGGCAGCATTGAAGGAGGAAGGCGTGGTCCAAACAGCCAACGCACTGGCAAAGGCAGAACCGAAGTACCAAAAACTGATAGATTTTCTGCTGGGGCGTACGCTGGTGGTGGATAACATTGATCATGCATCTGCGATTGCCAGAAAGTACCATCAGTCAATCCGTATTGTCACACTGGAAGGGGAACTGATCAACCCCGGCGGATCCATGACCGGCGGAGCTTTTAAAAATACCAGCAACCTTTTAAGCAGAAGGAGAGAAATCGAAGAGTTTGAAAAGACGGTCCGTCAGCTGAAAAAGGAGATGGATGAACTGGAAGCTCAGTCAGATCTCCTGCGGAAAGAACGGGCCGGGTATTATGAGAAGACAGATGAGATTGCCGAAAAGCTCAGGAAAGCCTATGTCATCCAGAACACGGCAAAGATGAATGCAGACCAGGCCAGATCTCGTATGGAAAGCGCCAGAGAATTATCAGACACGACCAGAAAAGAGGCACAGGAGCTGGATGAACAGATTACCGATATCGCGGATAACCAGGAATCCATTGCCGTAGAGCTGGATACTTCGGAGAATCTGGAAAAAGAGCTTTCTGCGCAGATCGAAGAAAAGCAGCGGCTCCTGGAAGAAGAACAGGGCATAGAATCTCAGAAACAGAAGTATGCCGAAGAGATCCATCTTGCCTGTGCAGGGCTGGAACAAAAATATGCGTTTCTGGTAGAAAATCTGAACCGTATTGAAGAAGAAAGTGAGAAGTTCCGCCAGGAGCTGGAACAGTTAGAGACGAACAAAGGAGAAACTTCCGGTGAGATCGAGGAAAAGGAAAGCCAGATCCGGGAATTAAAAAAGACGATTGAGGATTCTGGTGAATTATTCGAAGAGATACGCCAGGAGATTGATAAATATAAAAAAGAACGGGAAGAACTGACCCAGAGACATAAGGAATTTCTCCAGAACAGAGAAGAACTGTCAAAGCATATGTCATCCCTGGATAAAGAAATCTTCCGGCTGGAGAGTCAGAAAGAGAGCAGCGAAGAGGCTTCGGAAAAGCAGATTAATTATATGTGGGAAGAGTATGAGATCACATATAATCATGCAAAAGAATTGAGAAATCCGAATCTGGCAGATCTGTTACAAATGAAAAAACGGATCCAGGAGCTCAAAGGGGAGATCCGCGGACTTGGGAATGTCAATGTCAACGCCATAGAGGAATATAAGAGCGTATCAGAGCGTTATGAGTTCCTGAAGGGACAGCATGATGACCTGGTGGAGGCCGAGGCAACACTGGAGCAGATTATCGAAGAGCTGGATACTGCCATGAGAAAGCAGTTCCAGGAACAGTTTGCAAGAATTGCCAAAGAGTTTGATATGGTATTCAAGGAATTATTCGGAGGCGGCAAGGGTACGCTGGAGCTTAACGAGGAAGAGGATATCCTGGAAGCGGGAATCCGGATTATCGCACAGCCGCCAGGGAAAAAGCTGCAGAACATGATGCAGCTTTCCGGAGGCGAAAAAGCGTTGACGGCAATTGCCCTCTTGTTTGCGATCCAGAATCTGAAACCATCGCCTTTCTGCCTGCTGGATGAGATCGAAGCAGCGCTTGATGATAATAATGTGGTCAGGTTTGCGCAGTACCTGCACAAGCTGACGAAAAATACACAGTTTATTGTGATCACTCACAGAAGAGGAACGATGACGGCGGCAGACCGACTGTATGGGATCACCATGCAGGAAAAAGGAGTCTCTACGCAGGTATCAGTCAGTCTTCTGGAGGATCAGCTGGAACAATAGAGGAGGAAGGTTATGGCAGATTTTTTTAAACGACTGGTTTCTGGTCTGAGTAAAACAAGAGATAACATTGTCTCTGGAATGGACAGTATTTTTAACGGGTTTTCTAAAATCGATGATGATTTTTATGAAGAGCTGGAGGAAGTACTGATCATGGGAGACTTAGGCGTTCAGGCGACCTATGACATTCTGGATGATCTGAAGGCAAAAGTAAAAGAACAGCATATCAAAGAGCCGGCTGCATGCCGTCAGATTCTGATTGACAGCATCAAAGAACAGATGGATGTAGGAGAAACGGCATATGAATTTGAAGAAAAAACCTCTGTTGTCATGGTGATCGGGGTCAACGGAGTGGGAAAAACAACAACTATCGGAAAGCTGGCTGGAAAGCTTAGGGCCCAGGGGAAGAAAGTAGTCCTGGCTGCCGCGGATACCTTCCGTGCAGCGGCCGGAGAACAGCTGAAAGAATGGGCCAACCGGGCGCAGGCAGAACTGATCGGCGGACAAGAGGGATCGGATCCGGCTGCTGTCGTGTATGATGCAGTGGCAGCCGCAAAGGCAAGACATGCGGACGTCCTGCTTTGTGATACAGCAGGACGGCTTCACAATAAAAAGAATCTGATGGAAGAACTCAGGAAGATGAACCGGATCATTGACCGGGAATATCCGGAGGCATTCAGGGAGACCCTGGTGGTACTGGACGCCACGACCGGACAAAATGCTCTTCAGCAGGCAAAAGAGTTTAACGAAGTGGCAGATATAACCGGTATTATCCTGACTAAGATGGACGGCACTGCCAAGGGAGGAATCGCGGTGGCTATCCAGGCAGAGCTTGGCATACCGGTAAAATATATCGGCGTTGGCGAAACCATCGAAGATCTTCAGAAGTTTGATGCGGATACTTTTGTAAATGCACTGTTTACGACTGAATAAAGAATACAAGAAAGGGAGGACAAGACGATGCTTACATTGGAAAAATTTGAACGTGCAAGTGAACTGGTAAAAGAGGTAACGACACCTACCAAGCTGATCTTCAGCGAATATTTAAGTGCGCAGACCGGAGGGAAGATCTATTTAAAGCCTGAGAATATGCAGTATACAGGCGCCTATAAGGTACGCGGGGCTTATTATAAGATCAGTACTCTTTCCGAGGAAGAGAGAAAGAAAGGTCTGGTAGCGGCATCTGCCGGCAACCATGCACAAGGCGTAGCCTTTGCTGCGCAGAAATTTGGCTGTAAAGCGACTATCGTTATGCCGACGGTTACACCGCTGATCAAAGTAAACCGTACAAAGAGCTATGGTGCAGAAGTAGTGCTGCATGGAGATGTGTATGATGATGCATGTGCCTATGCTCTGGATCTGGCGGAAAAGGAAGGGTGTACTTTTGTACATGCGTTTGATGATCTGGACGTGGCAACCGGACAGGGAACTATCGCCATGGAGATTGTACAGGAGCTGCCGACTGTAGACTATATCCTGGTGCCGATCGGCGGAGGCGGACTGGTAACAGGTGTGTCAACACTTGCAAAAATGCTGAATCCCAAGATCCAGGTGATCGGCGTTGAGCCGGCGGCTGCCGCAAGCATGACGGCGGCTCTGAAAAACGGCGGCCCGGTAACCCTGGACAGTGCCAATACGATTGCAGATGGTACTGCCGTAAAACGGGTAGGAGACAAGATCTTCCCATATGTACAGGAGAATCTGGATGCAGTCCTGACTGTAGAGGATGATGAACTGATCGGTGCTTTCCTTGATATGGTAGAAAATCATAAAATGATCGTAGAAAATTCCGGACTTCTGACGGTGGCTGCGCTTCGCCAGCTGGATCTGAAGGGGAAGAAGGCTGTATCCATCTTAAGCGGAGGAAATATGGATGTGATCACCATGTCCTCTATCGTACAGCATGGCCTGATCCAGAGAGACAGGATCTTCTCTGTATCTGTTCTGCTGCCGGATAAGCCGGGAGAGCTGGTGCGTGTTGCAAAGACCATTGCAGATGCACAGGGCAACGTTATCAAGCTGGATCACAACCAGTTTGTAAGCACCAACCGTAATGCGGCTGTAGAGCTTCGGATTACTATGGAGGCTTTTGGAACAGAACACAAGCATGAGATTATGAAAGCTTTGGAGGACCAGAATTTCCGGCCAAGAGAAGTAGGTGCAAAGTTATATTAAAAACAAAAAAGAGTCTGCTCTGAAAAATAACAGAGCGGACTCTTTTTTTCTTGACACAAACTGTATAATTGTATACAATTATACAAGATTGTGAAAAAGGAGAGAGATAGAATGGATAACCGAAAAGTATACCTGGATAAGCATACCAATCTTTTACAGCTGGAAGAGCATATGTATCCGCTGGTGGATGTAGAACAGCCGAATGTGTTCCGAAATCTGTTCCACTACGATGAGATTCCCAAGATCGCATTTAATGACCGGATTGTTCCTCACAGTATGCCGGATGAAATCTGGATTACAGACACGACCTTCCGGGATGGACAGCAGTCCAGGGCGCCTTACAGCACAGAACAGATTGTCACTATTTATGATTATCTGCACCGGCTTGGAGGGCCAGAAGGAAAAATCCGCCAGAGTGAGTTTTTCCTATACAGTAAAAAGGATCGTGACGCGGTATACAAGTGTCTGGAACGGGGATACAAATTCCCGGAGGTGACCAGCTGGATCCGGGCCAGCAAGAAAGATTTTGAGCTGGTCAGAGAAATAGGACTGAAAGAGACTGGTATTCTGGTCAGCTGTTCGGATTACCATATTTTTTATAAACTGAAGATGAACCGTAGAGAATGCATGAACCATTATCTGTCCGTGATCCGGGAGTGCCTGGAAACAGGCGTCAGTCCGAGATGTCATCTGGAAGATATCACCAGATCGGATATCTATGGTTTTGTCATTCCGTTCTGTGTTGAACTTATGAAGTTAATGGAGGAATATCAGATTCCGGTAAAGATCCGTGTATGCGACACCATGGGATACGGGGTTAATTATCCCGGGGCTGTGATCCCTCGATCGATTCCGGGCATTATTTACGGCCTTCGCGTGCATGCAGGTGTTCCCAGCGAACTGATCGAATTTCATGGACATAATGATTTCTATAAGGCGGTCAATAATTCTTCTACTGCATGGCTGTATGGGGCCTGCGGGGTCAACTGCTCCTTGTTTGGAATCGGGGAAAGGACAGGCAATACACCGCTTGAGGCAATGGTGTTTGAGTATGCTCAGCTCCGGGGGACACTGGATGGCATGGATACCACAGTAATTACAGATCTGGCAGAATACTATGAAAAAGAGATCGGTTACCGGATCCCGTCCCGGACACCATTTGTCGGCAGGAACTTTAATGTGACAAGAGCCGGGATCCATGCGGACGGGCTTTTGAAAAATGAAGAAATCTATAATGTTTTTGATACGGAGAAATTTTTGAAGCGGCCTCCACTTGTAGCGGTTTCTAATACTTCCGGTCTGGCAGGCATTGCACATTGGATCAATACATATTTTCATCTAAAAGAAGGAAGACAGGTTGATAAAAATTCAAAACTTGTTAAAATGGTAAAGGACTGGGTAGATCAAGAATATGAAGGAGGAAGAGTCACTGTGCTGACAGATGAAGAGCTTTTGTCTGTAATCGATAAGTCCTGTGCAGAGCTTGGCATCTGTCTGACAGACTGACCATATCAGGAAAATGGAAGCATATCAGGATCATTCCCTGCGGGGAAGGGTGTTTCAGAAGGTGAGAGAAGATATTCTGTCAGGAGTATATGAAGATCACGAGGAGCTGAAAGAAGCTGCCCTTGCCAGGGAGCTTGGCGTCAGCAGGACTCCGGTGCGTGAAGCGCTGCGTCAGCTGGAACTGGAAGGACTGGTGGCGATCATTCCTAATAAGGGGGCTTTTGTGACAGGAATCTCGGGAAAAGATGTCTATGATATCTACAGAATCCGTTCGGTACTGGAAGGATTGTGCGCCAGATGGGCGACAGAGCATATCACTGACCAGCAGATCGAGGAACTGGAAGAGATTATTCTGTTGTCGGAATTCCACTTGCACAAAGGGGGAAAACAGGCAGGACAAGTAACCGAACTAGACGGAAAGTTTCACAAAGTCTTGTATGAGGCATCAAATAGTCGTATACTTGAACATGTATTATCGGATTTTCATAAATATGTGCAGATGGTGCGCTCTAAATCTGTTGCAGAGAAGGAACGGGCAGAGAAATCAATCATGGAGCACAGAAAGATTCTGGAAGCGATCAAAAACAAGGATGCAGACCTGGCGGAAAAGCTGGCAGACCAGCATATCATGAAGGTAATGGAAAATCTGCATATGAAATCAAAGAATGAATCTTAAAAGAAAAGGAGAAAAGCGTGATGGCAAAAATCAAAATGACGACACCAATCGTAGAGATGGACGGAGACGAGATGACCAGGATTCTCTGGAAAATGATCAAAGAGCATCTGCTTGAGCCGTTTGTTGAACTGAATACGGAGTACTATGATCTGGGCCTGGAACACCGTAATGAGACAGACGACCAGGTAACGATCGATTCAGCCAATGCCACCAAAAAATATAAAGTAGCTGTAAAATGTGCTACTATTACACCAAATGCGGCCCGTATGACAGAGTATGACTTAAAAGAGATGTGGAAAAGCCCCAATGGAACGATCCGTGCAATTCTGGATGGAACGGTATTTCGTGCGCCAATCGTAGTAAAGGGAATTGAGCCTTGTGTAAAAAACTGGAAAAAGCCTATTACAATTGCAAGACATGCATATGGAGATGTGTATAAAGGATCCGAAATGAAGATTCCAGGTGCGGGAAAGGTAGAACTGGTCTATACGGCGGAAGATGGAAGCGAAACCAGAGAGCTGGTCCATGATTTTAAGAGCGCCGGCATCGTTCAGGGAATGCATAACATTAATGCGTCCATCGAAAGTTTTGCCAGAAGCTGTTTTAATTACGCGCTGGATACGAAGCAGGATCTCTGGTTTGCTACAAAAGACACGATCTCCAAAAAGTATGACCATACTTTTAAAGACATCTTTCAGGAGATTTTTGATCAGGAATATAAAGAAAAATTTGAAAAAGCAGGCATTACTTATTTCTATACCCTGATTGATGACGCGGTGGCCCGCGTGATGAAGTCGGAAGGCGGCTATATCTGGGCCTGCAAGAACTATGATGGCGATGTCATGAGCGATATGGTATCTTCTGCATTTGGTTCTCTTGCGATGATGACTTCTGTACTGGTATCCCCGGAAGGGTATTATGAGTATGAAGCTGCGCATGGTACTGTTCAGCGTCATTATTATAAGCATCTGGCAGGAGAAGAGACCTCTACCAATTCCGTGGCAACAATTTTTGCCTGGACAGGGGCTCTTAGAAAGCGTGGAGAACTGGACGGAAATGATGAACTGATGGAATTTGCAGACCGTCTGGAGAAAGCCACTATTGATACCATTGAAGAAGGAAAGATGACCAAGGACCTGGCTTTGATCACTACGATCCCGGATCCGGTTGTACTGAACAGTGAAGACTTTATCAAAGCGATTGCCAAGAAACTCTAAGATATAAATCATAAAAGGCGCAGACGTCAGGGCTCTCTTTTGAGAATCCAACGTCTGCGCCTTACGCATGTCTGGTATGTATGGGAAACTATTCAGCCAGTTCTTCCCATTTCGTATATAATTCTTCTAATTCTTCGGCAATGCCTGCTTTTTCTATGGCAAGCTCCTGACAACGGACAGAATTTGTAAAAACTTCTTCACGGGTCATGAGATCATCAATCTCCTGGTCTCGTTCTTCCAGGGAAGTGATCCGTTCTTCTGTCTTTTTCAGTTCGTTCTGGCGCTTTCTTTCCCTGGCCTGAGCCTCTTTCTGCTCTTTCCAGTCAAGCTTGGACGCAGAGATTTCTTCCTGTGCTGCCGGTGTACTGGTGTCAGAAGGAGCGCTTTCCGTATATGCGGCTGTCAGTTCTTCTTTCTTTTCCAGATAATAATCATAATTACCGATATAGTTGACAAACGTCTGGTTTACCAGCTCCAGTATTCTTGTAGCAGTCTGATTAATGAAGTAACGGTCATGGGAGACGTACAAAACAGTGCCGGTATAGTCGTTGAGCGCCTGCTCCAGGATTTCCTTGGAGGCGATATCCAGATGATTGGTGGGCTCGTCCAGGATCAGAAAGTTTGCCTCTGAGAGCATCAGTTTTGCAAGAGATACCCGGCCCCGTTCTCCGCCGCTTAAGTCTTTGATCAGTTTGAAAACATCGTCTCCGGTAAATAAAAAAGCGGCCAGGACATTCCGGATCTTGGTGTTGGTCAGAGAAGGATATGCATCAGAGATTTCCTCAAAAATCGTCTTGTCCATATGGAGGACATGATGCTCCTGATCGTAGTAGCCGATCTGGACATTTGTACCCAGGGTAAACGTTCCAAAGTCTGCAGACTCTGTCTGGTTCAATATCTTAAGAAGCGTGGTTTTTCCGGTACCGTTGTCGCCGATCACAGCCACATGTTCCCCTCGTTTGATCTCAAAATTTACGTCTGTAAATAAGGTCTGGGAGGGAAAGGCTTTACTTAGATGCTCAACAGAAAGCACATCATTTCCGCTGACAACGGCAGGCTCCAGTGTCAGGTGGATCTCGGTATTCATTTCCACCGGCTTTTCAACAAGCTCCATCTTTTCCAGCATTTTTACACGGCTCTCTGCACGACGGATAGATTTTTCACGGTTGAAGGAGCGGAGCTTTTCAATGACTGCTTCCTGGTGGCGGATTTCCTGCTGCTGATTCAGATATTCCTTTAGCCTGGCTTCCCGGATCATCTGCTTTTTCGCGGCATAGTCGCTGTAATTGCCAAGATAGGTGGTCAGTTCTCCATGCTCGATTTCCAGCACCTTGGTGACTACTCTGTTCAGGAAATACCGGTCATGGGAGACAATCAATACCGCGCCGCGATAATTCAGAAGATAGGTCTCCAGCCATGCGATAGAGTTAAGGTCCAGATGATTGGTGGGCTCGTCCAGCAGAAGAATATCCGGCCTGGTCAGCAAAAGCTTTCCAAGAGATACCCGCGTTTTCTGTCCACCTGACAAAGTATCTACTTTTTTTCCAAATTCTTCTTCCTGAAACCCAAGCCCTTTTAAGACTCCGGTAATTTCACTTTCATATGCATAGCCGTTTTCACGTTCAAAAGCAGCAGTCAGGCGGGTATAGGTATCGAGTCTGGACGAAAGAGCATCCCCGTCCAGTGTCTTTAACTCCTGTTCGATGGAACGGATCTTTTGTTCCATTGCGATGACATTCGCCTTCGCAAGACGTACCTCTTCGTAAATGGTATTTCCGCTTTGCATTTCCTGGTGCTGGGCAAGATAGCCGCAGGTTTTTCCCTTTGTGAGGATCACCTCTCCACTGTCCGAGGGAAGTTCTCCCATGATGATCTTAAGAAGTGTGGATTTTCCGGCGCCGTTAGGACCGATCAGAGCCGCTTTTTCATGATCCTCGATATAGAAAGAGCCATCGCGGATAATAACGTTTTCTCCAAATGATTTATTGATTTTATGACATGCTAATATCATAATTTCCTCCTTTTATGTCCGTTTCCATTATAACGAAAATAAGACAAAATACAACTAAAAGTTTGACTTTACAAATACAATTCTATATAATATTTGTGAGATTAAACATGGAAGGTGAAGGCAAGTGGAAGACAGAGGGATTTCTCGGGCAGTGATCAGAAGACTGCCAAGATATTATAGATATTTGGGGGAACTGCTGGAGAACGGCGTAGAGCGTATCTCTTCAAGCGATCTCAGCAAGCGGATGAAGGTAACCGCTTCGCAGATCCGTCAGGATCTGAATAATTTCGGGGGTTTTGGTCAGCAGGGATATGGATATAATGTGAAGTATCTGTATACAGAGATAGGCAAGATCTTAGGCCTTGAGGAAGATCATAATATTATCATCATCGGAGCCGGTAACCTGGGACAGGCACTGGCTAATTATACGGCATTTGAGAAGCGCGGGTTCATCTTAAAAGGGATTTTTGATGTCAATCCGAGACTAGAAGGAGTGTCGATCCGGGGAGTGCCGATCCGCATGATGGATGAATTAAAATCATTTATCCAGAATAATGATGTGGAGATCGCAGTTCTGACGATTCCAAAGGAAAAAGCAATTGAGGTGGCAAATTTACTGGTAGATAATGGGGTGCGTGCAATATGGAATTTCGCACATACAGATCTGAACCTGCCGGATAATGTCATCGTGGAAAATGTACATTTGTCAGAGAGTCTGATGCAGTTATCCTATAATATCAGCAGATATAAGGAAGAGCATAAATAGAAACTCACAAGAAGCGTGTAACGGCAGCCGTCTTTATATGGTAAGCTTTTACACGCTCTTTTTTATCCGGCATGGAGCCGGGTGATGGACAGGAGGTGAAAGCGTGCAATACTTTTTAACCGGTGAGCAGATGCAGTCCTGTGACCGTCACACCATACAGGAGCTTGGTATCCCGTCTCTTGAACTGATGGAAAGGGCGGCATCAAAGTGCGTGGAAATGATGGAAAAAAAGGGACTTGATCTGTCGAAGCCTTGTGTGGTCTGTGGGTCCGGAAATAATGGCGGAGACGGGATCGCTGTCGCAAGAATGCTTGCTGAAAAAGGGATTGCTGTACGGGTATGCATGGCAGGGAATATGGCTCATGCGACAGAAGAGACAAAATATCAGATGGAGCGTCTGAAAAAGACCGGGGCCAGGATCTGTGACGAATATGTTTCGGATGAATATAGTATCATAGTAGATGCTGTTTTTGGAGTCGGCCTGAACCGGAAGATCGAGGGACGGTATGCTCAGATGATCCGACAGATGAATGAGACGGATGCATTCAAGTTTGCGGTAGATATCCCATCCGGAATATCGGCTGATTCAGGGTTGGTCATGGGAATTGCATTTCAGGCAGATCTGACGGTTACTTTTCAGAAAAAGAAGCTGGGGATGGTATTGTCTCCTGGAAGGGAATATGCAGGTGAGGTAATAGCCGCAGAGATCGGGATCGATACGTCGCCGGCAGAGCAGAATCCGGATGTTGTATTTTCACCGGATGGAACAGAATACCAGAAGATGCTGCCCGTGCGTCCGGAGGATTCCAATAAGGGGACATTTGGAAGGCTTCTGGTCATCGCGGGAAGCAAGGGAATGTCAGGCGCTGCATATCTGAATGCAATGGCGGCATACCGGTGTGGAGCCGGACTGGTGCAGATCTACACTCCGGAAGAAAACAGGACTGTCCTGCAGACACTTCTTCCGGAGGCGATCATCAGTACCTATGAAGGATTTGACAGGGAAGAGGTAATACGCCTTCTTAAATGGGCAGACGCCGTCTGTATCGGATCGGGAATCGGCACGGGGGAGTTGTCCTGCCGCATTCTGAAGACGGTGCTGGAATCTGTCCGGGTGCCGTGCCTGATCGATGCTGACGGACTGAATCTTCTGGCAGAGCATCCCGGATACTGGGAGACTATGGCAGAAGTTCCCATAGTGATCACTCCCCATATGAAGGAGATGTCAAGACTTGTGCATATGGATGTGCAGGAGATCAAGGCGGAAAGGATAAGGACTCTGAGAGATTTTACAGATATTCATCCGTCGGTCTGCGTTTTAAAGGATTCCCGTACCATGATCGCAGTTCCAGATGAACCATTCTGCCTCAATCTGTCTGGGAATTCAGCCATGGCAAAGGGCGGATCCGGCGATGTCCTTGCAGGAGTCGTATCAGGGCTGATGGTTCAGGGCCTTTCGGCAAAGGAGGCGGCCATTCTGGGAGTATGGCTTCAAGGAAGAGCAGGAGATCTGGCCCGGAAGGAAAAAGGACCGTACAGTGTACTGGCCAGAGATTTGATGGATCAGTTAAGTGATGCTTTTTCAGAGTTAAAGGAGGAAATATGATGAAGAAATATACAAGAGTCTGTGCAAGGATTGATCTGGATGCGATCGAGTATAATATGGAGATGATGAAAAACAATCTGAAAGAGGGAACGCAGATCATATCTGTCGTTAAGACGGATGGATATGGACATGGAGCAGCACAGATTGCCCGTATGCTCCAGGAAAAAGATTATATCTGGGGCTATGCGGTAGCGACGCTGGATGAGGCCGTGATTCTGCGGAGAAAAGGAATCGAAAAGCCGATCCTGGTTCTGGGCACGATTTTTCCGGATCAGAGAGCTTCCATGATCGAGCACGAAATACGCATGACTCTTTATACAGAGGAGATGGCTCGTGAAGTATCAGAGCTTGCCGGAAGGATGGGAAAAGATGTCTATATTCATATCAAGCTGGATACCGGTATGTCCAGGCTGGGATTCCCGATTAATGAAGACAGTGCAGAGGCGATCGAAAGGATCGCGGAGATGCCTCATCTTCGTATGGAAGGAATGTATACTCATTTTGCAAAAGCAGATGAAATCGACAAGACGTTTACAGACAGGCAGATCGAACAGTATCTGTGGATGAAAAAACAGCTGGATGACAGGGATGTAACCTTCGAATATTATCACTGTTCAAACAGTGCGGGCATCATTGATGTGCCGGAAGCCAACATGGATCTGGTACGTGCAGGGATCTCTACTTACGGGCTGTATCCTTCCGGAGAGGTGAAAAAGGAGAATGTTCCTCTGAAGCCGGCGATGGAGCTTGTCAGCCATGTGGCACATGTCAAATGGGTGGAAGAGGGGACTCCGGTCAGCTACGGAGGTACCTATATCACAGACCGAAGGACGAAGCTTGCTACGATCCCGGTAGGCTATGGGGATGGTTATCCAAGGAGCCTTTCCAATAAGGGCTATGTGCTGATCCACGGACAAAAAGCACCGATCCGGGGAAGAGTCTGCATGGATCAGATGATGGTCGATGTAACTGAGATTGAGGATGTAAAATATGAAGATCCGGTCATTCTTGTCGGGCGAAGTCAGGATGAAGTGCTTCCGGTAGAGGTCTTAAGTGATCTGTCCGGCAGATTTAACTATGAGTTTGTCTGCGATCTGGGGAAAAGGATCCCGAGGGAATTTGTGCGCCATGGTGACGTCGTAGAGCAGATGGACTGGTTTGGTTAAATAAAAGGGCAGCCTTAGAAACTTCTGGAATACTTCCGAAAAAGGTGGAAATACTAACGGTATCTTAAAAATAATCGGAGTGTGAGAGAAGTGCAGGTAAGGCGAGGAGACATATATTATGCGGATTTAAGTCCGGTGGTCGGTTCGGAACAGGGAGGAATCCGGCCGGTACTGGTCATTCAGAATAACGTAGGAAACAGACACAGTCCTACGATCATCTGTGCGGCGATCACTTCACGGATGAATAAAGCAAAACTGCCGACTCATGTAGAAATTGATGCAAGGAAATATCAGATTGTAAAAAACTCGGTGGTATTGTTGGAGCAGGTGCGGACTATCGATAAGCAGCGGCTGAAAGACATGGTGTGCCACCTGGATAAAGAAATTATGGATAAAGTAGATGAAGCTTTGAAGGTCAGCCTGGAGCTTCATACATAGCAAAGGAGTTAAGGAACAGAGTATGGAAGAGGGTAGTTTATTCCAGAGAATGAAAAACATTTTCCAGGCGGAGGATGAAAAACTAGATGATGGAATGCAGAAGGAGGCGGCGGTGCTGATCCGGAATATTTTCCGTTATATGGATAAGGATGCCAAAGATATCATGACGCACCGGAAAAACATTGTCGCGATCGACGGAGAAGAACTGCTGGAGGATGCGCTCCATTTTATGCTGGAAGAAAGTTATTCCAGATTTCCGATTTATCACGAAGATATCGATGAGATCACGGGATTTCTTCATCTGAGAGAGGCGATCACCTGTTATCTGGACGAGAGCCTTCGAAAGGTACGGGTAAAAGAACTGACCGACTACATAAGACCTGCCGTATTTGTCCCGGAGACAAAGAGCATCGATACCTTATTCAAAAAAATGCAGGCAGAGAAAAACCATATCGTGGTCGTGCTGGATGAATACGGACAGACTTCCGGCCTGGTAGCGATGGAGGATATCTTAGAAGAGATCGTTGGAAATATCCTGGACGAATACGATGAAGAAGAACTGATGATCACAAAGCAGGCTGACGGAAGCTATCTGGCTGACGGAATGCTGGATCTTGAGGAGCTGGGCGATCTTCTGGCAATTCGTTTTGAAGAAGATGAATACGAGACATTAAACGGATTCCTGGTAGATCAGCTGGATCGGATTCCATCGGAAGATGAAAAATGCGAGGTGGAATATGAAGGATATCTTTTCACAGTGTTATCAGTAGATAATAATATCATACAGAGAGTTAAGATTGAAAAACAGGATAAAGAGTGATAGAATAGAAAAAGTGTGAAAAGATAAGATACGAAGAGAGGAATTGAGAATATGTCAGGACATTCAAAATTTGCAAACATTAAGCACAAAAAGGAAAAGAATGATGCGGCAAAGGGAAAGATTTTTACGAAGATCGGGAAGGAACTGGCAGTTGCCGTAAAAGAAGGCGGAAGTGCAGATCCTGCCAATAACAGCAGGCTGAGAGATGTGATCGCAAAGGCAAAAGCAAATAATATGCCGAATGATACGATTGAAAGAAACATTAAAAGGGCAGACAGTGATGCCAATGCGGCCAATTATGAATACATTACATATGAAGGATATGGACCTAACGGAACAGCGATCATCGTAGAGACACTGACAGACAATAAAAACCGTACTGCGTCAAATGTAAAGAATGCATTTACCAAGGGAAATGGAAATGTGGGGACTCCCGGCTGTGTTTCCTTTATGTTTGATAAAAAGGGACAGATCATCATTGATAAAGAAGAATATGAAGGTGATCCGGATGAACTGATGATGCAGGCACTGGATGCAGGCGCAGAAGATTTTGCGGAGGAAGCGGACAGTTTTGAGATCCTGACTTCTCCGGAAGATTTCAGCGCAGTAAGAATCGCTCTGGAAGAGCAGGGGCTTCCGATGGCATCTGCAGAAGTGACCATGATTCCACAGACTTATGTGGAACTGACAGATGAGAAGGATATCGCTTCAATCCAGAAGACGCTGGACATGCTTGATGATGATGATGATGTTCAGAACGTATATCATAACTGGGAGGAATAAAAAATACATGGAAGATTTTAAGCAGGAACTGGAACAGTTGTTTGATGAGATGATCCACCAGATCAGATTTTTTAAGAAGAAGACTTACAGTCCGGCATTCCTGCAGGCGTACGATCAGCATCAGGAGCTGCTTACCAGAGTATCTGCATGGTGTGCAGAGGCCGAAGAGGAGGAAATCTCTTCTCTTGCACAGATCATACCGGAATATGCGTACCAGAAAATGCAGAAGCTTTCCAGAAGGGACAAGGAGAAGTTCGCCTTGAATTTCAATCTGACGATGGTGGCTTATGTCGTTCCGTTGTTCAGGTACACCAGGGACCCGTACTGTGAGAAAATTACAGAACAGATGGTGTCTTTCTGGAATCAGAAGAAAGTGACGAAGATGGAGATCGGCATGTCAGACTATGAAAAGATTTCGTCGGGATTTAAGAAGTCCTGGTTTTTTAAGAAGTAAGGAGGAGACGATTATGAGCAACTATAAGATTGAGACAAAATGTATTCAGTCCGGATATCAGCCGGGAAACGGAGAGCCCAGAGTTCTTCCGATTTACCAGAGCACAACTTTTAAATATAACAGCAGTGAGCAGATGGGAAGACTGTTTGACCTTGAGGAATCCGGTTATTTCTATACCAGACTTCAGAATCCCACTAACGATGCAGTGGCTGCAAAGATCTGTGATCTGGAAGGTGGTTATGCAGCGATGCTGACTTCTTCCGGGCAGGCAGCAAACTTCTATGCGATCATGAATATTGCAGCTGCCGGGGATCACATTGTCTGCGCTTCTGCCTTATATGGCGGTACATATAATCTTTATGCACATACGATCAAGAAGATGGGAATCGACGCTACATTTGTAGATCCAGATTGTACAAAAGAAGAACTGGAAGCAGCATTTCAGGAAAATACAAAGGCTGTATTTGGTGAGATGATTGCCAATCCGGCGCTGGTAGTTCTGGACATCGAAAAATTTGCGCAGGCTGCTCATAGTCACGGCGTACCGCTTATTGTTGACAATACTTTTGCCACACCGATCAACTGCCGGCCATTTGAATGGGGAGCAGATATCGTGACTCATTCCACTACAAAATACATGGATGGACATGCTATCTGTGTCGGCGGGGCTATCGTTGACAGCGGAAATTTTGACTGGGAAGCATATGCAGACAAGTTCCCGGGACTTACAACTCCAGATGAGACCTATCATGGAATTGTTTATACACAGAAGTTCGGAAAAGGAGCTTATATCACCAAGGCAACGGCACAGCTGATGCGGGATCTGGGATCCATTCAGGCTCCTCAGAACGCCTTTCTGCTGAATCTGGGACTGGAAACGCTGCATCTGCGGGTGGAGCGCCACTGTGATAATGCAAAGAAAGCGGCTGAGTATCTTAAGAATCATGAAAAAGTCGCATGGGTAGAATGTCCGTCTCTGCCGGGGGACAAGTATTATGACCTGGCACAGAAATACATGCCGAAGGGAACCTGCGGCGTTATTACTTTCGGCCTGAAGGGCGGAAGAGAGGCTGCCGTCCGTATGATGGACAGCTTAAAGATGATCGCTATCGTCACCCACGTTGCAGATGCAAGAAGCTGTGTCCTTCACCCGGCCAGCCATACCCACCGTCAGATGAACGATCAGGAACTTCTGGAGGCAGGAGTGCAGCCGGATCTGATTCGTTTCAGTGTGGGAATCGAGAATATCGAAGATATCATCGAAGATCTGAAGCAGGCGCTGGAAGAGGTATAAAAAATTCAGAACACCTCCATACTAACAAAAAAGTATGGAGGTGTTTTTATGGGAAATACAGAGGAAAACAGGGAGCAGATCAAAGAAACAGGGAGTCTGGACCTTGGTCAGGGTGAGGAGAAACATCATATCCGGCTGCTGACCATTATCGGAGAGATTGAAGGGCATGAAGCCGTAGCCGGAAGTACCAAGGCTACGAAGTATGAACATATCCTGCCTATGCTGGCGGAAGTAGAAGACAGTGACAAGATCGACGGCCTTCTGATCCTTTTAAATACAATGGGCGGTGATATCGAGGCAGGACTTTCTATCGCTGAAATGATCGCATCTCTGAGCAAACCGACGGTTTCCCTGGTACTTGGCGGCAGCCATTCAATCGGTGGGCCTCTGGCAGTGTCGGCCAGGTATTCGTTTATCGTACCGAGCGGAACCATGATCATTCATCCAGTCAGATCAAACGGAATGTTTATCGGTGTTGCACAGAGCCTGAGAAACATGATCCGAACCCAGGACCGGATTACCAGGTTCCTTGCGGATCATTCCAGGATTTCTCAGAAACGGATCGAAGAGCTGATGCTCAATCCGAAGGAACTCGTGAAGGATGTGGGAACGCTTCTGGAAGGCCGGGACGCTGTAAGAGAAGGGTTGATCGATGAAGTGGGCGGAATGAGCGATGCCTTGCATAAACTGCACGAAATGATCCGGGAAGATAGGCAGAAAAAGTGTGAAAATTGGTAATGACAGCCTTTCCCAAAAATGATATACTAAAATATAGTATTGCCAATTGTAAGGGGGAAATATAAAAATGGCTGCCAGATCTAAAAAGAGAGGGAGCAGAAAGAGATCAAAAACAAAGCAGAATTCACAGAATTTCTTGAAAGATGAAATTATCATCTGGCTGACTTTGGCGGTCAGCATTTTGATGTTGGTCAGTATTTTTGGATTCGGAGGATTTATAGGGGAGACATTTTCCGATATCCTGTTCTTACTATTCGGACTGGCTGCATACGTGATTCCGTTTTTATTATTTGGCGGGGTCACTTTTCTCATATCGAATCAGGGAAACGGACAGGCATATGTAAAAATTGGTTCGGGCGTTATACTGCTGGTACTGGTATGTACATTTCTGCAGCTGATTGACAATCAGGGCGGACTGCTTGGAAGTATCCTGGTGCACACCCTGACTCCGGCTATCGGAGTTGTGGGTACATATGTGGTTGATATTATTTTAATGATCATCTGTGTTGTGATCATTACTGGAAAATCTTTGCTGCAGGGGGTAAAAGCCCAGAGCGACAAAGCCTATGATAAGGCAAAGCAGGATGCGGCAAGGCGAAGAGAGCAGACAAAGGCTCTGAGGGCTGAGAAGGCCAGAAAAGACGAAAAGTCTGCAGATCGGACAGGACGAGGCGTGAAACGCAGTGATCACCACGTGGAAGGAGTATCCTTCGATACGACGCTTGCAAAAAAATCACCGGAAATTAAAGAACTGAAGGCGGATGATTCTGTCAAGGAACCGGATTTCCCGATCCACCGCGGATCTGATGTGCCAGCCTCTGTGGATATGCAGGACGCAGAGGAACAACAGACAGATGCGGAACCATTAAATGGGCCGGCGGAACCGGAGAGAATGCCTGAAAAAGAGAATGTCCGGGGAAGAAAGAAGATGATGGATGCCGGGGCAATTGCCAGTGAGACAGGTGCTGTGGCCGCCGCTGCGTCGGCTCAGATGAAACGTCCGGCGAAAGCATACCGATATCCGCCATTGTCTCTTCTGAAACGAGGCTCTAAAGGCGGAGGAGAGTCTGACGCCGTACTTCGTGAGACAGCTATGAAGCTTCAACAGACTCTCCAGAATTTTGGCGTGCAGGTTACTGTGACCAATGTCAGCTGCGGACCTTCTGTGACCCGGTATGAGTTACAGCCCGAGATGGGGGTAAAGGTCAGTAAGATCGTGGGTCTGGCTGATGACATCAAGTTGAATCTGGCTGCTGCAGATATCCGGATCGAGGCACCGATTCCGGGAAAGGCTGCGGTAGGCATCGAGGTGCCGAACAAGGAAAATGCACCAGTTATGCTAAGAGATCTTCTGGAGTCTCCAGAGTTTAAAAACAGCGTTTCCAAAGTTTCTTTTGCAGTTGGAAAGGATATCGGAGGGAAGGTCGTGGTCGCTGATATTGCGAAAATGCCTCACTTACTGATCGCCGGGGCAACTGGTTCAGGAAAGTCTGTCTGTATCAATACGCTGATTATGAGTATCCTGTATAAGGCTTCGCCAGAAGAGGTGAAGCTGATCATGATCGATCCAAAGGTAGTTGAACTTAGTGTCTACAACGGTATTCCGCACTTGATGATTCCCGTAGTGACAGATCTGAAGAAGGCTGCAGGTGCCCTGAACTGGGCTGTTGCTGAGATGACCAGGAGATATCAGGCCTTTGCTGAAATGCATGTGCGTGACATGAAGGGATATAATGAAAAGATCCGGACAATGCCGCCAAAAGACGGCGAGGAGCCGACTCTCATGCCTCAGATCGTCATTATCGTCGATGAGCTCGCAGATCTGATGATGGTGGCACCCGGAGATGTGGAGGAAGCTATCTGTCGTCTGGCTCAGCTTGCCCGTGCGGCGGGGATTCATCTGGTACTGGCGACCCAGAGACCATCGGTCAATGTTATTACTGGACTTATTAAGGCGAATATGCCGTCAAGAATCGCCTTTTCCGTATCTTCCGGGGTAGACTCCCGGACGATCATCGACATGAACGGGGCGGAAAAGCTTCTTGGGAAGGGAGATATGTTGTTTTATCCTTCCGGTTATCAGAAGCCTGCCCGGGTACAGGGATCTTTTGTAACGGACAAAGAGGTACAAAGTGTTGTCGAATATTTGAAGGATCACAACAGTGATGTTACATATGATGAAGAAATCGTAAACCATGTGAATACTGCTCCGATCGGAAACGGTGCGGGAGCCGGAGCCTCGCAGGAGGATGACAGGGATGTACATTTTGTGGATGCCGGAAGACTGATCATCGATAAAGACAAGGCATCTATCGGCATGCTCCAGAGGTCATTTAAAATCGGATTTAACCGTGCGGCACGCATCATGGATCAGCTGGCAGAGGCCGGAGTAGTCGGCCCGGAAGAGGGAACAAAGCCGCGTAAGGTCCTTATGACATCGGCAGAATTTGAGCAGTATATTGAAGAATCGCTCTAATCACAGATTATTATAGATAGAACCGGGAGGAATTCATAACATGAAATGCAGATATTGTGGATATGATATACCGGAGGGGGAATTATATTGTGAAAACTGTGGGAAAGAGGTACAGATCGTGCCGGATTATAACCCACTGGATGATATGCTGACTGCACAGATCAAAGTGTCTCTGGACGGAGACGAGCCACAGCAGGATGACTTTTTTGACAGAACTTCGACAGAGCGCAGAAATGTCCGGAACACGGGGCGGAATACAGGAAGCAGCACAAAACGGGGAACCACGCAGCGTACCCCGGAAATGGAACGCAGAAGAAGGAAACAGCAGGCGGCGAGGAAAAAAGCTGCGCTGAGGAAGAAAAGGAGAAGACTTCTGCTGATCATGGCATTGTTTCTGATCTTGATCGTCGCGGCTGTATATTTGATCTACAGCAATTCTTATGCCGGAATCGTCCGAAAGGGGAACAGTGCGCTTTCATCCGGCAGTTATACAGAGGCTCAGGACTGTTTTGAAAAAGCCATGTCAAAAGATAATGAAAGACCGGAGGCTTATACAGGCCTTTCTAAGGTTTATATCGCTCAGGACGATCTGGATACGGCAGAGTCAGTATTTCTGACCAGCCTGGAAAGTCAGACGGAAAATGCGGATATCTATAAAGCCTGTATTGATTTTTATATGGATACAAAACAGCAGGAAAAGATTCCGACTCTTTTGGAGGATGCGGCTGACAGTGTCAGAGAAGCGCTGGGCGGATATATTATTGACGTTCCCAAGTTCAGCCTTGATGACGAGGAAACTTTTGAAGATGTGCAGGAGCTGAAGCTGACAGCAGGTGACGGTGATACGATTTACTATACAACAGATGAGTCAGATCCTAGCACCTCATCTACCAAGTATACGGATCCGATCCAGATCAGTGAAGGGACAACCACAATTACAGCTATTGCCGTGGATGACAGAGGTGTTCCAAGCCTTCCTGTGCAGAAGAGCTACACAGTAGAATTTCCAATGGTAGACGCGCCGGCAGTATCGCCGTCTACCGGACAGTATGAGGAAGCAAAACAAATCGAGATCAAGGTTCCGGACGGATACGATGCATATTATACGATGGATCAGTCAGATCCTACCACGGCCTCAACAAAATATACAGGGCCAATAGATATGCCGGAAGGAACGACGATTTTCAAAGCGATTCTTGTAGATGGAAGCGGACGGTCCAGTGGAATCACGACCCGGAATTATGAGCTGGTTTTAGAGTAATTATAAATATGTGATCCCAGATATTGAATTTTTTCATACACATTGAAATGTCAGATCTATAGAGCTATAATAACTCTGGAGTAATTATCAACTTGTGTCAACTTGTAAAGGAGTGGATTAGCATGGCAAGATTTACATTACCAAGAGACATTTATCATGGAAAGGGAAGCCTGGAGGAGCTTAAGAATCTGAAGGGGAAAAAAGCGATCCTTGTAGTAGGCGGCGGTTCTATGAAGCGTCAGGGATTTTTGGACAAGGCTGTGAACTATCTGAAAGAAGCCGGAATGGAAGTGGAGCTGTACGAAGGTGTAGAGCCTGATCCGTCTGTTGAGACAGTTATGAAGGGCGCTGAAGCAATGCGTAAGTTTGAGCCTGACTGGATCGTGGCTATGGGCGGCGGATCCCCGATCGATGCGGCAAAGGCAATGTGGGTATTTTATGAATATCCGGAGACCACATTTGAAGATCTGATCACACCATTTAGTTTTCCGGAACTCAGAACCAAGGCAAAATTTGCAGCGATTCCTTCTACATCCGGAACAGCTACAGAGGTAACAGCTTTCTCGGTTATCACAGATTACCATAAGGGAATCAAATATCCTCTGGCTGACTTTAATATTACGCCGGATGTTGCGATTGTAGACTCTGAACTGGTAGAAGGTCTGCCGGCTCATCAGGTTGCTTATACAGGAATGGATGCTCTGACACATGCGATTGAAGCATATGTTTCTACATTGAACTGCGCATATACAGATCCTCTGGCGATTCAGGCAATTGAGATGGTATTTGATTATCTGCCTGCTTCCTACAGGGGCAATATGGACGCAAGAGCACATATGCATGATGCACAGTGCCTGGCTGGTATGGCATTTTCCAATGCACTGCTTGGTATCGTACATTCCATGGCTCATAAGACGGGTGCTGTATTCTCTACCGGACATATTACTCACGGACTCGCAAATGCGATGTATCTGCCATATGTGATCCAGTACAATGCAAAGGATCCGGTAGCTGCAAAGCGTTATGCGGAAATCGCACGCAGAGTAGGACTTGAGGGAGCTTCTGAACAGGCTCTGATCAACAGCCTGCGCGCAAAGATCCAGGAATTCAATACGATCCTTGGAATCCCATCTACTTTACAGGAATTTGGAATAAAAGAAGACGAGTTCAAAGAGAAAATTGCAGAAATTTCTAAAAATGCTGTGGGTGATGCATGTACAGGATCTAACCCGAGACCTATCGATCCTGAGGCCATGGAGAAGCTGTTTACCTGCATTTACTATGGAAAAGAAGTGGATTTCTAAAAGAGAATTTTGTCTGAATGACAGGGCGGATACAAAATGTATCTGCCCTTTTTTCTGATAGTTACAGAAATTGTGCGGAATTCGTCGGTTTATTTTGGAATTCGGGGGGAGTCACTTGATATTTTGCGTCAGATACATTATTATGGAAGAAGCATAAATTAGATAGATATAGGAGGAAATGAGATGTACAAGATATTAAAAGCCGAAAAGCTGGCTGATATGATCTATCTTATGGATGTTGAAGCCCCTCGTGTGGCAAAGCATTGTATGCCTGGTCAGTTTGTCATTGTCAAGATGGATGAAAAGGGAGAGCGTATTCCACTTACTATCTGTGATTATGACAGAGAGGCTGGAACGATCACGATTGTATTCCAGACAGTAGGAGCGTCTACACATAAGATGGCCGAATTAAAGGCAGGAGATTCTTTCCGCGACTTTACAGGACCACTGGGATGTCCGTCAGAGCTTGTGGAGGAGGATCTGGAAACTCTCAAAAAGAAAAAAATCTTATTTGTAGGCGGCGGTGTCGGCGCGGCTCCGGTTTATCCTCAGGTCAAATGGATGAAGGAACATGGGATCGATGTGGATGTGATCATCGGATCCAAGACGAAGGATATGCTGCTTCTGGAAGATGAGATGAGGGCTGTTGCCGGAAATTATTATCCATGTACGGATGATGGTACATATGGACATGCAGGAATGGTTACCTCTATGATCGAGGAGCTGGCAGACAAGGGGAATAAGTACGATGTCTGTGTTGCGATCGGACCGATGATCATGATGAAGTTTGTATGTCTTCTCACAAAGAAGCTGGAGATCCCGACTATCGTCAGCATGAACCCGATCATGGTTGATGGGACTGGTATGTGCGGTGCCTGCAGACTTCATGTAGGTGATGAGATTAAATTTGCCTGCGTAGACGGACCAGAGTTTGACGGTCATCTGGTTAATTTCGACGAGGCGATGAAGAGACAGCAGATGTACAAAACTCAGGAAGGACGTGCGATGCTGAAATTACAGGAAGGCGACACCCACCACGGCGGATGTGGCCATTGCGGAGGTGACAACTAATGGCTGATATGTTAAAGAGAGTTCCTGTGAGAGAACAGGAGGCAAAAGTAAGAGCAACAAACTTTGAAGAGGTCTGCTATGGATATAATCAGGAAGAAGCTATGGAAGAGGCTTCTCGCTGTCTGAACTGTAAGAATGCAAAGTGTATTCAGGGATGTCCTGTTTCCATCAATATTCCAGGATTTATCTCCAAGATCAAAGAAGGGGATATCGAGGCGGCTTACCAGGTGATCGGTGAGTCTTCTGCACTTCCGGCGATCTGCGGACGGGTATGTCCTCAGGAGTCTCAGTGTGAGTGTAAATGTATCCGTGGAATCAAGGGCGAACCGGTATCGATTGGAAAGCTGGAGAGATTTGTTGCAGATTATGCTCTGGAGCATGACATTAAACCTCAGAAGGCAGAAAAGACTAACGGACACAAAGTAGCCGTTATCGGATCCGGCCCGTCCGGACTGACCTGCGCCGGAGATCTGGCAAAGCTTGGTTATGAAGTGACCGTATTTGAGGCCCTTCATGAGTTGGGCGGCGTACTGGTATATGGTATTCCGGAATTCCGTCTGCCAAAAGAAAAAGTTGTTAAAAAGGAAATTGAAAAAGTAAAAGAGCTGGGCGTAAAATTTGAGACAAACGTAGTCATCGGAAAATCTACCACTATTGACCAGTTGATGGAAGAAGAGGATTTCGAGGCTGTATTTATCGGATCCGGCGCCGGGCTTCCGATGTTCATGGGTATTCCTGGTGAGACAGCAAACGGCGTCTTTTCCGCAAATGAATACCTGACCCGCAGCAACCTGATGAAAGCATTTGACGATTCCTACGATACACCGATCGCTGCAGGAAAGAAAGTAGCAGTTGTGGGCGGTGGAAACGTAGCTATGGACGCTGCCAGAACAGCTCTTCGTCTGGGAGCAGAAGTACATATTGTATACCGCAGAAGTGAAGCAGAACTTCCGGCCAGAGTAGAAGAAGTACATCACGCAAAAGAAGAAGGCGTAATCTTCGATCTGCTTCGGAATCCAAAAGAGATCCTGGTGGATGAGAACGGATGGGTCAAAGGAATGAAGGTCATCAAGATGGAGCTTGGCGAACCTGATGCATCCGGAAGAAGACGTCCGGTAGAAATCCCGGGATCCGAATATGAGATTGAAGTAGATACTGTGATCATGTCTCTCGGAACCTCTCCGAATCCGCTGATTGCTTCCACGACCAAAGGACTGGAGACGAACCGGAGAAAATGTATTGTGGCAGAAGAAGAGAACGGACAGACCTCCAAGGCCTGCGTATTCGCCGGCGGAGACGCCGTGACAGGCGCGGCTACCGTTATCCTTGCCATGGGTGCAGGAAAAGCCGGAGCAAAAGGAATTCACGAACTTTTGTCTGCTAAATAATTAACAGGGGACGTACACTTTTGCAAAAGGGGTACGTCCCCATTGCTAATAAGGGAGAATATTTATGCATAAGTCCATCTATACTGTTGATGAGGATTTATATGGGGTATCATACATGATTTGTTTCGCCGTTATCTGGTATGCGGCTATTTTTAGATTTACTCTGGCCTCAGGATTTCAGGCCGGACTTTTGTTGTTTTATGCAGCCGGGCTTTTACTTTTATATCAAATATGCAGGAAATTTCAGAAGGCATTTTATTATCGGAGATTTCACCGTCAATGTATGCAGGAGAGTGTTCCGCAGCAGGGACGTATTATCAATATTGTCCGGGAATATTATGATGATTATTACGATGACAGTGATGGGAGAAGGCGCAGGCGGCAGACTTTTTATTTTCTGATTATTGAAATGATAGATGCGCAGACAGGAGCTGTACAGACGATAAAAAGTGAACCATATCGACTTCCTCTTTATAAATATATCGGTTCTCCTTATGTAAAGGTCTATACAGACCGTACCGGATGGAAACATGTGATCGATGGATTCCAGCTGAAGCAGAGCCGTCATGATCCGGATATACCTTTGGAAAGTTCGAACGTATATCTGAAAGATTTTAATGAACCGACTATTTTTGTGAAAATTGTCACAGGCATTATTTTTATATTATTCTTTTTACAGATTATATTAAGATGATATAAAAGAAGGAAAGGAGGCAACATGTACCAATCAAGAACGACGATTTCTGACTTTTGCTTTATTGCGATCATGGCGGCGGTGACTGCCGTGATGGCTCAAATTTCGGTTCCTATGCCGATGGGGGTGCCGATGACCATGCAGACTTTTGCGGTGACTTTAGCGGCAATTATTCTGGGGTCAAAAAGAGGAGCACTTGCGATGCTGATCTATTTGTTGATCGGCGCGGTCGGTGTTCCGGTATTTTCAAATTTTACAGGTGGAATTCCAAGCTTTGTGGGACCAACAGGCGGATTTCTCGTGTCCTTTCCGATTATGGCATATTTGATCGGGCTTGGCGTGGAACTAAAAAGTAAATATTTATTTATTCTATTTCTGATATTGGGTACAATATCTAATTATGTGGTGGGTGTGCTTTTTTACATGGTAATCACAGACAGTTCTGTACTGGCCGCGACTGCTGCCTGCGTGATCCCATTTCTTCCCACGGCCGTCCTGAAGGCCGTCCTGGCCTCTGTATTTGGAATTCAAGTGAAGAAAAGGATTCATCTGGCGTTACAGGGCGCCGGGAAACAATAACTGGTAAAGGAGATTAATCTATGCAGCTTGCATTTGTAACTGCTCTTGGCGTAGGTGGCGCAACGATTGTTGGAGTATTACTTGGATTTTTATTTCAGAAGATTCCTCATGAGTTTAATGATGTGGTCCTTGGATTTGCCGCCGGCATCATGTTTGCCGCGGCTGTTATCGGCCTGATTATGCCGTCTCTGGATGAAGGAAATATCTGGGTGACGCTGGCCGGAATTCTTTCCGGCGCCATCTTTCTGAATCTGGTGGATCGTCTGACTCCGCATTTGCATCATATAACGGGAATGGATCAGGAAGCGCATTCGGATAAGCAGAGCCAGCTGAACCGGGTCATGTTATTCGTACTGGCGATTGCCATCCATAACCTTCCGGAAGGGATTGCCGCCGGAGTCGGTTTTGGTAACGAAAATATCAGCAATGCCATTACTGTAGCAGTGGGGATCGCCCTGCAGAATATTCCGGAAGGAATGGTAATTGTGTCTCCGCTGATCATTGCAGGGGTGCCAAAACTCCGGGTTTTTCTTATCGCAAGTTTTACAGGTGTAATCGAAATATTCGGTACCATGCTCGGATTTGGCGCTGTCAGCATTGCCTCAGCGATTCTTCCCTTTGCTCTGGCATTTGCAGGAGGAACCATGGTCTATGTAGTCAGTGATGAAATGATTCCGGAAACCCACAGCCATGGATACGAAAGGCAGGCAACCTACGCGTTGATCTTTGGATTTATGACTATGCTGCTGATGGACTATTATATCGGATAAACCAAAAAGGAGAACAAGAGACTTGAAGATCACATTGGTCACAGTTGGAAAGATCAAAGAAAAGTATCTGAAAGATGCGATTGCCGAGTACAGCAAACGCTTAAGCAGATATTGCAAACTGGATATTGTCGAAGTACAGGATGAAAAGACACCGGACCAGGCAAGCGAGACGGTGGAAGAGCAGATTCGGGATAAAGAAGCAGAACGTATACTAAAACATATCAGAGATGATATGTATGTGGTCACACTGGAAATCGAAGGGCGGATGCTGTCTTCGGAAGAACTGGCAAAAAAAATAGAATCTCTTGGCATCCAGGGGAAAAGCAGCATTGCTTTTGTGATCGGAGGTTCCATCGGTCTTGGAAAAGAGGTCCTGAAACGCTCGGATTATGCGCTCAGTTTTTCAAAGATGACCTTTCCCCATCAGCTCATGAGGGTTATCCTACTGGAACAGGTGTACCGAAGTTACAGGATCATTAACGGAGAACCATATCACAAGTAAGTGCGGTTTTTTCGCATTTAGTTGTAATATGGTATGAAGTAATGAATCATGTGGAGTATTTGAAAGGGAGTGGACGATGATGTTCCGCTCTCTTTTCGTATGGGTAAGAAAGACAATGACAGGGAAATAAACGAATGGTATAATGAAGTAAAAATAGGTCGACAGATTGGAATTTGCCTTTCTGAAAAATAAGAAACAATTAAGATTTATAACAGTAGAATTTTAATGTTTATATGCCAGACTGTTTTTGGAAAATAATTAAGTGTTGTGAGGAAGGATTATTATTCAAATGAATTATATTTCAAGTAATGAATCAGGTGTAGAAATTGAACTCGGATTGATTGATACAATTAAAGATTTACTTTTGGTTCATCCAATTTTTTTACTAGGAATAGCTATAATTCTCATAACAATGATTATAATTTTCAAAAAAGATAGAACAATATCCAAAATTAAAACATCTATCTTATCGTTAATACTGTACTATTATTTATGTCTGGTATTAGGCAATATTGTGGGAATTCCGACTTTAAATGAATTCAGAAGATTGACACGGTTGGGAGAATCGTTTTTTAATCCTAATATAAATTTGATTCCTTTCAGTGATGGATTTAGTTTGAGTTTTATTTTGAATATTTTTCTTTTTATTCCACTGGGGTTCTTATGTCCATTTATAAGCAAGACTTTTGAACGAGCGAAAAATACACTTTTGATTGGTCTTGGATTATCCCTTTTTATTGAATTTATTCAGCTATTTACTTTATATAGAGCAACGGATATTAACGATCTTCTCACAAATATTATGGGAACAATTATCGGCTATTTTTGCTTTAAAGTTGTTTCAAAGTTAAGCAAAGGTAAACAACATTCAATAAGTGATTCTAAGAAGAAGGATTATACGAAATATATACCCACAATTATTATAATTACTGCTTTTGTTTTAGTCTTTTTTAGTTAAATCCTAATTTGTAAGGGAGATGACTTTGTGAAAAAATTAAGTGAAGATGCTGAAAAAATAATGGCGGAACGATTTGGAAAAGATACCATTATTGCATTGGCAACAGTAGAAAATGAGGCATATGGAAAGCAACTCTACTGTTGCAATAGCTGGTGAATGGTTCACGGCACATGGAAAGAGTATAAATTTGGGATATTTCGGGAAAGAGGAAAATCACTGGATTGCCGAGAAATTAAAAAAAGTATTTTCTGAGTGGATCGACAATGGACATAATAATTTTGATGATGAGAATACGATAATTTTATGTGTAGAATTAACCGATGGACTGTTACTTTCACATGGAACAAGGTATGAGTTTTAGTTTTCAGTTTCCGGTTTGTATGACAAATCCTAATTGAAAATATTCTTAATGGGATATAATATAAACAATAAGTATCGTATAAGAAGCAGGGAGGAATGATAGTATGATGTATCCTTTTATGACATTAAATGATGAAACGGAAATTGTTCATTCTGATATGCAGGATGATGGAAGAGTAAAAGTGTATATCGAAAGACCGGATGAACAATATGGTTTTAAACATGCTACATGCTGGCTCCCCGATTACACATGGGAAGATATTTACCATTTTTCGGAAGAAGAGATTAAGCAATTCGAAGAGATAATAAGATCAACTGCTCATCTTATTATTGAATTTTCTCAGGAAGGGGGCTTTGAGAATGCCTCAAATCTTTAGAATGGGAGAATACTGGATTTATTTCTGGACAAATGAGAATAAACCTATTGAGCCGATCCACGTACATATCGCAAAAGGAAAGCCTTCCGAAAATGCAACAAAGGTATGGATTACCAGCGCAGGAAAATGTCTGCTCTGCAATAATAATTCAAGAATTCCTTCACATACGTTGCGCAATATTATGAGAATGATTGAGGCACGCAGTACTGATATTATTCAGAAGTGGTTTGCATATTTTGGAGAGATAAGTTATTATTGTTGATTTTTATTGGACCGCACTAGGATACGTTATGGAGAGCCATATCACAAGTAAGGGAGGAGTAGAAGAGAGTGGACAGATAATGTTCCGCTCTCTTTTTGTATAAGCGGAAATAAAATGACAGAGTAGTAAACGAATGATATAATGAAGAAAAGTAAGAATGACAAATTGGAGTACACGGTAAATCACTAGTACCGTGCTAGTTTTATCTATCCATGAGATAATAAC
>OGRN01000433.1_pt1 | contig 40277 bp, 35 predicted proteins | sample 1553401 | NCBI WGS metagenome assembly OGRN01 (sample SAMEA2580096, study PRJEB22360) | human gut metagenome | biome: human gut; feature: human-associated habitat; material: faeces | place: Denmark | collected 2008/2010 | reverse complement strand
AGGAGTATCATGAACAGCTGAAGGCAGCATAAAAAGGTTGCCCAGCAAAAACTGGGCAACCAAAAAACTTTATATTTTTTTCACTGTCTACTTGACGGGGAGCACACCACTTTTTGCAAAAGTGTACGTCCCCAACTTATATCGTCGCAATATCTATCAATGTCAGTTTCTTGATGTCGGTATTTTCCAGGCTGGTGATCAGTGCCTCTGCGGTGTCAATGGCGGTCAGTACGTTTACGCCTGTTTCGATGGCGCTGCGGCGGATAAGGAATCCGTCGTTTGCCCGGTCGGCGCCCTGAGGCGGTGTGTCGATGACCAGATCGATCTTATGTCCCAGGATCAGGTCCATCAGGTTCGGACTTTCCTGTTCGATCTTATTGACTGCGATGACTTTAACGCCGGCTTTCTCAAGAGCCCGGGCCGTCCCTCTCGTGGCGAAGATGCGGTAACCGATCTCGGCAAAGCGCCGGCCGATCTCTACAGCTTCTTCCTTATCTTCATCCCGCACAGTCATGATCATGTTCTTATGCTTCGGCAGTCTGATACCGGCGCCCAGGAACGCTTTATAAAGCGCCTCATCAAAGGTCTTTGCGATCCCCAGGCATTCTCCGGTGGATTTCATCTCCGGTCCCAGGCTGATATCTGCATCCCGGATCTTCTCGAAGGAGAAGACTGGCATTTTAATGGCAAAATAATCTGCCTCCGGCTGCAGTCCCGGTGTGTATCCCAATTCCCGGATAGTATGTCCCATGATCACCCGGGATGCAAGCGGCACGATCGGAATGCCTGTAACCTTGCTGATATAAGGCACTGTACGGCTGGATCTCGGATTAACCTCGATCACATATACCTCTTCCCCACAGACAATAAACTGAATGTTGATCAGTCCAATCACATGCAGGGCTCTGGCAAGCCTTCTTGTATATTCCTCAATGGTCCGCTTTGTCTTTTCACTGATGCTCTTTGCCGGATACACCGAGATACTGTCCCCGGAATGAATCCCTGCCCGTTCGATATGCTCCATGATTCCCGGGATCAGGATATCCTGTCCATCACAGACCGCATCCACCTCAATTTCTTTTCCCATCAGGTATTTATCTACCAGGATCGGATGATCCTGGGCAATCCGGTTGATGATCCCGATAAATTCTTCGATATCATGGTCATTAATGGCAATCTGCATTCCCTGTCCGCCCAGCACGTAAGAAGGCCGCACCAGCACCGGATATCCCAGACGGTTCGCCACTTCCTTTGCCTCTTCGGCCGTATAGACCGTCCCTCCTGTAGGACGCGGAATCCGGCACTTTTCCAGGATCTCGTCAAACAATTCCCTGTCCTCCGCCGCATCAACATTTTCCGCTGAGGTTCCAAGAATGGGTACGCCCATCTTCATCAGGCTCTCCGTCAGCTTGATAGCCGTCTGGCCGCCAAACTGCACCACTGCCCCGTCTGGATGTTCCAGATCCACAATACTTTCCACATCCTCCGGCGTCAACGGCTCAAAATACAGTTTATCTGCGATATCAAAATCCGTGCTCACCGTCTCCGGATTATTGTTGACGATAATGGTCTCATATCCTTCTTTTGCAAACGCCCAGGTACAGTGAACCGAACAGAAGTCAAACTCGATTCCCTGACCGATCCGGATCGGACCGGAACCCAGCACCAGCACTTTCTTCTTGCCGGAGGTCTCCTCCACTTCATTTTCACTGCCGTAGACAGAATAATAGTAAGGCGTCTCAGCGGCAAACTCCGCCGCACAGGTATCTACCATCTTGTATGCCGCACGGATCCCATATTCATGGCGCATGTCATGGATCTGCCGCTCTGTATTTCCAGTCAGCCTTGCGATCACTGTATCCGGAAATTCCATCCGTTTCGCTTCCTTTAATGTCTCGGCATTCAGCGGCTGATTCTGAAGCTTCTGCTCCATCTCCACCAGGATGGCGATCTTATCGATAAACCAGAGGTCAATCTTCGTAGCCTCATGAATCGTCTCATAGCTGATACCCTGACGGACAGCTTCCGCAATCTTCCAGATCCTGCGATCATCCACCACTCTAAGCTCCTCGATCAGATCTTCTCCCTTAAGGTGCGAGAAATCATAGGACATAAGGCTGTCCACATGCTGCTCCAGAGACCGGATAGCCTTCATCAGCGCTCCCTCAAAATTGTCGCAGATGCTCATGACCTCTCCGGTCGCCTTCATCTGCGTGGTCAGCGTCCGCTTCGCACTGATAAATTTATCAAAGGGAAGCCTTGGTATCTTTACCACACAGTAATCCAGCATAGGTTCAAAGCTGGCATAAGTCTTTTTCGTCACCGCATTTTTAATCTCATCCAGCGTATATCCAAGAGCAATCTTCGCCGCCACCTTAGCGATGGGATAGCCTGTCGCCTTAGAGGCCAGCGCAGAAGACCGGCTGACCCTGGGGTTCACTTCGATGACACAGTATTCAAAACTGTAAGGATTCAGCGCATACTGTACGTTACAGCCTCCCGTGATATTCAGCTCACTGATAATATTTAAAGCTGATGTCCTAAGCATCTGATATTCCTTGTCTCCCAGCGTCTGAGAAGGCGCCACCACAATACTGTCTCCGGTATGTACCCCTACCGGGTCGATATTTTCCATATTACATACAGTGATGCAGTTCCCTTTACTGTCCCGCATCACCTCATACTCGATTTCCTTCCATCCGGCAATGCATCGCTCCACCAGAACCTGTCCCACTCTGGAAAGCCTCAGGCCGTTTTCCAGGATTTCTGTCATCTGAGCCTGATTATGAGCAATCCCGCCGCCGCTTCCGCCCAGCGTATAGGCCGGACGCAGGACCACCGGATATCCGATCTCCTGGGCAAACTTCAGACCGTCTTCCACATTTTCCACCACCAGAGACGCCGCACAAGGTTCGCCGATCTTTTCCATCGTTGTCTTAAACTCCAGCCGGTCTTCCGCCTTTTTGATCGTCTCGGAAGTCGTGCCGATCAGCCGTACATTGTTTCGTTCCAGGAATCCGCTCTCCTCCAGCTCCATGGCCAGATTCAGCGCCGCCTGGCCGCCCAGCGTCGGCAGCACACTGTCCGGGCGTTCCTTTAAGATCAGCTGCTCTACCACCTCGGCGGTCAGAGGCTCGATATAAACCCGGTCTGCAATGTCCTTATCTGTCATGATCGTGGCCGGATTGGAATTCAGGAGTACCACCTCAATGCCCTCCTCCTTCAGGGAACGGCAGGCCTGGGTGCCCGCGTAATCAAATTCCGCAGCCTGGCCGATCACGATCGGACCGGATCCGATAACCAATACTTTCTGTATTTCTTTATTTCTAGGCATTCTTACGCTCCTTTCATCATATCCATAAACCGGTCAAACAGATATCCCGAATCCTGTGGCCCGGGACATGCCTCCGGATGGAACTGCACCGTAAAGATCTTCTTTCCCTCATATATAAGTCCTTCATTCGTTCCATCGTTGACGTTGACAAAGGCCTCTTTTGCAATCTTCGGATCCAGAGTAGAGGCATCTACCGCATATCCATGATTCTGAGAGGAAATATAGACCCGTCCGGTACTTAAGTCCTTAACCGGATGATTGCCGCCCCGGTGTCCATATTTTAACTTATATGTCTTGGCACCATTTGCAAGAGCCATCAGCTGATGTCCCAGACAAATTGCAAAAATAGGAATATCTGAATTGTAAAGCTTCTTGGTTTCTTGAATGATCGTTTCACAGGACGCCGGATCTCCCGGTCCATTAGATAACATGATTCCGTCTGGATTAGAATTGATAATGACTTCCGCCGGTGTATCAGCCGGATAAACCGTCACTTCACACCCACGTTTATGTAAAGATCTGATAATATTATTCTTAGCGCCAAAGTCCATAAGAGCCACCTTCGGGCCGCTGCCTTCCAACACAGAAGACTCGCCGCAGGTCACTTCATAGACAACATCGCCCACCGTATAAGATTTCAGCTTTGGAATGATTTCTTCCAGGTTAAAATCTTCCCTGGTAGTGATCATACCGTTCATCGTACCCTTTTCCCGCAATAGTTTGGTCAGCGCACGAGTGTCAACTCCTGCGATCCCCGGAATATCCTGCGCCTTCAGGAACTCCTGTATAGTACCCTCACAGCGGAAATTACTGGGCATTCGTGACAGCTCTCTTACGATATATCCGTCAGGCCACGCTTTCTTTGACTCCATATCCGGTGTGATCCCGTAATTCCCGATCAGCGGATATGTCATGACAACGGCCTGCCCGGCGTAAGAAGGGTCAGTCAACACTTCGAGATAGCCCGTCATCGAAGTATTAAATACGATCTCACTGATCATATCCTTTGTGGACCCGATACTCGTTCCCGAGAAGACAGTTCCGTCTTCCAGAATCAGAAATGCTTTCATAGATTCACCTTTCCCTTCCTAATACTCGACAAATTGTAGCAATTATACTATATGTTGTCTTGCTTTGCAACCATTTTTTAAGAATACTCCCAATATATTGTAATTTTATTCAGCTTTTCTTCATCCAGGTACTGATAATTGACCTGCGAAAGACCGTACCAGTCGGCAAGATTCCTGGCTGCCTGCTTTACCACACGCTCCAGGATGTCATTTCTTGCCTCTTCATATACCTGTTCTTCTGCAAATTTGACCACCACAGGATTCCCTTTTTCACTGATCACCTGGTTCATACTTTCGAGAATCTGCGAAGGATCATAAGTCTCATAATACATGCCGTTCACCACATAATAATTGGCGTCCATCTTCGTACATTCCGGAAGAGCTGCTGTCGCATCAGGTGTATGGGTTTTCAGAAGCTGTTCTTCGCTGCAGCACATATAGTCATAGCTGATATGGCCCAAAATAGAAGCCTCCCCTCCTTCTTCAGCCTGAAAGACCGGATCTCCCCATGTTGTATCCACATAGTAATAATCTCCGTCACAGGATACCAGGTTCCAGGCGTGTGCCTGCCCGTTCCATGCCGTTCCGGTAACATATGTGCAGAACACTCCCAGTCTCTCCAGAAGATACTGGGTTGCCTTCGCATATCCGGCACACACAGAACGCTTTCCTGCAAACACACTGTAAATATTCTGATTATCCGAAGCCGTCTGGTCGTATTCCACCTGGTTTACCAGGGAATCATATACGTATAATATTTTCTCATAATCAGTCGCATCCGCTCCGATCCCTGACAGATACTCCCCGGCCGCCGCTTCAATAACCGATGCTCTTTTCTCCTTTTCTTCCTCATCATAGGAATATGCCGGTTCCAGTACAGTGTAGGGAACTGCCCCGCCTTCGTATGACGTTGCCGTTGTCCTGCCGTCGCACCAGAAAATCTCAGGATGATCATTCATGACAAACAAAAAGACCTCATTTGCCTCTTCAGGACCGGCGGTATGAATATAAATCTCTTCCTTATAGTCCAGAAGGCCCTGCAGGATCTCCTGGTAAATCTTTTTTCCCTCATCCGAAAGCTGGCCATAATAATATTTCATCCCCAGACTTTCTTCTTCGATCTCCACCTTCTGGAACGGGACCGGCCTCACGGTTTCTTCCATCTTCTGAGCAGCCGTACGCCAGATTCCCATACGATATCCAAACACCACAGCCACACAAAAAATAACTGCTGCCATGACCCAGAGTCTTTTTTTCTTCCTTCTTCTTTTCTTCATAAATCCTTCTTTCATCTCTGTTTTCCAGAACCATTTCCTGATTCCATCATAAACTAACAGTAATAGAATTTCTATGAGGTACTGTCATGAATACGATTCAACAACATGCATCCGCAGACACTCCGGACCTTGGAAGCCTGCAGATCAATCTGACCTCCGGAATCAACGCTTACCCCGTCCAGGGCGCCTCCATCCGGATCTCCTATACCGGCGTTCCGGACAGCACACTGGAAGAACTAAGCACCGACTCCTCCGGCCAGACTGAAACCATAGAGCTTAGTGCCCCACCGCTGGAATACAGCCTGGACCCAGCAATTGAAGAACAGCCCTACTCCGAATATACCCTCCATATCGAGGCCCCCGGGTATGAACCCGTAAGCATCGCAGGTGTCGAGATCCTTCCCACCGTAAAAGCCATTCAGAATGTGACCTTGAATCCCTCGGACACCACTTCTCCTTCAGAAGAAGTATTCGTAATCCCTGCACACACATTATATGGAAATTATCCGGCGAAAATACCGGAGGCCGAGATCAAGCCGGTAAACGAAACCGGCGAAATCGTCTTAAGTCGTGTGGTCGTGCCGGAATACATCGTCGTCCATGACGGAAGCCCCAGGGATTCTACCGCCAAAAATTATTATGTAAAATATAAGGATTATATTAAAAACGTAGCCTCCAGCGAAATCTATGCCACCTGGCCGGCAGATACAATCCGGGCCAATGTCCTGGCCATCATGTCCTTTACCCTGAACCGGGTGTACACCGAATGGTACCGGAATATGGGCTATGACTTTACCATCACTTCCTCCACTGCCTTTGACCACAAATGGATCCCGGAACGCAACTTCTATGACACCATCTCTCCGATCGTCGATGAATTGTTTTCCAACTACCTGTCACGTCCAGGCGTCCGCCAGCCGATCCTGACCCAGTACTGTGACGGCCGGCAGGTACAGTGTCCGGACTGGATGACACAGTGGGGCTCCTGCTCTCTGGGCGAGCAGGGCTATTCTGCCATTCAGATCCTCCGTTACTATTACGGGGACGACATGTACATCAATACAGCGGAAGCCATCTCCGGCATTCCCTCCTCATGGCCAGGCTATAATCTGGATACCGGCGCCAGCGGAAGTAAAGTCCGGCAGATGCAGGAACAGCTGAACACCATCGCCGGCGCCTATCCGGCCCTTCAGAAGATCAATGTTGACGGGATCTTCGGACCTGCCACCAAGGATGCTGTCCGCAAATTCCAGTCTATCTTCGGGCTGCCTTCCACAGGCATCGTAGATTATCCTACCTGGTATAAGATTTCCGAGGTCTATGTGGGCGTGTCCCGGATCGCGGAGCTTACCTAGTTTTCCCCATTTTACCACAAAACCGGACAGAAAAGGGAGTCCTCACAGAACATCTTCATCGATGCTCTGTGGGCACTCCCTTATTATATCGGTCAGAAGAACACCCTCTGGATATCATGATACATAACGACTACCATCAGCAGCATAAGCAGCACGATCCCGGCAAAATGTACATAGCCTTCTTTCTCCGGGGGGACTCTTTTGCGCCGGACCGCTTCCACGAACAGAAAGACCAGCCGTCCCCCGTCCAGCGCCGGAAGCGGAAGAAGATTCATCACGCCCAGGTTTGCAGACAAAAGGATCGCCAGATTCAGCATCTGCGCAGCCACTACAAAGATGCCATAAGACCGGCTCTGCTGATAGGTCTCATCTACCACGTCCACGATCCCCACAGGACCGGAGAGCTGATCCAGGCCAAGGCGACCGGTCACCAGCATCCTCAGACTGTCCAGCGTTACTTCAATCCAGTATTTCACCTCATATGTGCCATACTGGAAGGCAGTCAGAACATTAGCCCTGGTACTTCCGATACTGCCCAGCCCGATCCTCTCATATCCCAGCTTCTCATCCATCTTCGGAGTCAGTGTTACGGTGTGTTCTTCCCCGTCTCTTTCATAGGTCAGCACCACATCCTCATCTGGATGGAACTGCAGGTATGCAGAAATTTCCCGGTAAATGTGTATCTTTTTATCCCCGATGGCCACCACCCGGTCACCGGCCTTGAGCCCTGCCTCGGCAGCGGGGTATCCTTCTTCCACAGAGCCGACCACCGGCTGATCATATCCGATCATAAAGATCAGGATCACGGAGAAAATCCAGGCCAGGATAAAATTAAATACTGGACCGGCAGCGATTACACTGATTCTGGCCCAGACGGACTTATTATTAAAACTATTCGGGGAGTCGGTCGCCTCATCATCTTCACCCATGGCACAGAATCCTCCGATAGGAAGCAGCCGGATACTGTAACAAGTCCCTTTATATTCCTTCCTAAAGAGCGCAGGCCCCATTCCTACCGCAAATTCTTCCACGTCGATCTTATTTTTCTTGGCCAGCAGAAAATGTCCCAGTTCATGAAAGAATACGATAAACCCAAAAAGTAAAATTGCTAATACAATGCCCAAATGCTACCTCCTGCTGTTGATCCGTTCATAAGTTTCCTTTTCTGTCTCCAGAATCTGCTCCAGGGTCGGGTTCTCGATCACCTTATGGGCCCGGATACAGTCTTCTATAATCTCAATAATCTCCAGATATTTGATCTCTTTTCTCAGGAACTGTAAAACCGCCAGTTCGTTGGCCGCATTATACACCGTCGGAAGAGATCCGCCTCTGCGCCCTGCGATATAGGCCAGCTTCAGCCCGTAAAACGTATCCATATCTGGTTCTTCAAAGGTAATACTCCGAAGCTTCCAGAAATCCAGACGATCTCCCGGAAGATAACGTCTCTCCGGATAATACAGGGCATACTGGATAGGCAGCTTCATATCCGGAGTGCCCAGCTGAGCCATCACGGCTCCGTCTTCATACTCTACCATGGAATGAATGATGCTCTGGGGCTGCACCACCACCTGCACCTGGTCTACATCTACACCGAACAGCCATTTTGCCTCGATGACTTCCAGCCCCTTGTTTACCATTGTAGAAGAATCGATGGTAATTTTCTTACCCATAGACCAGTTGGGATGCCGGAGAGCATCCTCTACCTGAACCTCCATCAGATCCTCCTGCTTCTTTCCGCGGAACGGTCCCCCGGAAGCAGTCAGCAGGATCTTGTGGATCTTATTGCCTTTATTTCCCTGAAGAGATTGAAAGATGGCGCTGTGCTCACTGTCCACAGGAAGGATCCTCACATGTCTCTCCTTCGCCAGAGGCATGATCAGATGTCCGGCTGTAACCAGTGTCTCCTTATTTGCAAGAGCTATATCCTTTCCCGCCCTGATGGCCTCGATGGTAGGCCGTATCCCGATCATCCCAACGACAGCTGTCACTAGTATTTCCGCATCCTCCATCGTTGATACCTGGATCAGGCCCTCCATGCCAGATACCACCTTTGTATCCGTATCTGCAATCATCGTCCGCAGTTCGGCAGCTTTTTCCTCAGACCAGACTGCCGTAAGCTTCGGGGAAAATTCCCGGATCTGGCGTTCCAGAAGCTGGATATTATCCCTGGCTGCAAGGCCCAGGACTTCAATATCTTTATTTTCTCTGACAATTTCCAGCGTCTGGGTCCCGATCGAGCCTGTGGAACCCAGGATTGCTATTTTCTTCATAATTTACCTCTCTTCCATCATTATATGACAGACGCCAGATAAAAGATCACCGGCGCCGTAAATATCACGCTGTCAAACCGGTCCAGGATCCCGCCGTGTCCCGGGATCAGTTTCCCGTAATCCTTAATGTCATGGTTTCTCTTGATCGCAGAGGCAGCCAGATCTCCCACCTGAGAGATTGCTCCTCCTGCCGCACAGATCAGCGCATAGTGCCAAAGATTTGCATCCGCGCCTCCCCACTGATTCATAGCCAGTCCAAACAGAACTCCCAGAAGAGCTGCACCCACGATGCCGCCAACACCGCCTTCTACGGATTTTTTCGGGCTTAACTTCGGCGCCATCTTATGCTTTCCGATCAGCATTCCCACACAGTAGGCACAGGTGTCACATCCCCAGGAACTTAGGAAGATCAGCCATACCACCACGCCGCCGTCCGGAAGCATCCGGGTCTGATAGACAAAAGACAGCATCATGGCCACATAGAACAGGCCGAAATAGACGGTCATCACCTGTTCTGCCCGGTACTTCGGGAACGAAAACACATACACGGCCATCAGAAGAACCAGAAAAAGGATCGACAAGGTCATCACATGTTCCAGCTCTCCTACATACAGAAGACGATAGTAAAAGGCCGCCGCCAGGTACCCCACAACGCCCAGCAGTGTCTGCTCTGCTCCTACTACCTTATACAACTCCGTCATTCCGATCAGGCTGACTGCCAGTAGCAGAAAAAAGAGTATATTTCCGCCATATCCCACCGTCGCGATCAATACAATGACCAGCACGATACCGCTTAAAAGCCTTGTCTTAAACATCTTCCGCTTCCCCTTTCACTCCGCCGTAGCGGCGGTCTCTCTGATTATACTGCTCAATGGCCTTCTGCAGCTCTTCTTTGGTAAAGTCAGGCCACAGTACATCGGTAAAATAAAATTCTGTATAGGCCAGCTGCCACAACAGATAGTTGGAAAGTCTCTGTTCGCCGCTGGTCCGGATGAGAAGATCCGGATCCGGGATATCATGGGTATCCAGATAATGCTCAAACGTTTTTTCATCGATACCTGCCGGCCGGATCTTTCCTTCACAGCAGTCCTCTGCTGCCTTCCTGACAGCTCTTAAAATTTCATCACGGCTGCCGTAGTTGATAGCAATCTGAAAATTCAGTCCTCCGTTATTTTTGGTGGCCTCTTCAAGCTCCAGGATCCGGTTTCTGATATCCTCATCAAGGCCGGACAGATCTCCGATGGCCCTCACTTTCATGTCATTCTTTGCCGCTGTCTTCAGACAGGTCTTCATGTAATTGCGCAAAAGCTTCATCAGTGCATCCACCTCATCCTTTGGGCGGTTCCAGTTCTCCGTGGAAAAGGCATACACGGTCAGATATTTGATGCCCATCCTCCAGGATTCCTCGCAGATTTTCTCCACATTTTTGCTGCCCTGCGCATGTCCGTAGTTTCTCGGCATCCCCTTGGATTTTGCCCAGCGTCCATTTCCATCCAGGATGATCGCCACATGCTGCGGTACCTTCATAGAAGTCTTCCTCTCCTTTCGCAAATATGAGGACAGACCAGGTATCCTCCAGATCTGCCCCCTTCATTTCTACACGCGACTGCTTTTAAACGGTCATAACCTCTTTTGACTTTGCCTCCACAGCCTTGTCCACTTCTTTCACGAACTTGTCTGTCATCTTCTGAAGATCATCTTCCATATCCTTGATCTCATCCTCAGAAATGTCAGAGCCTTTTAACTTCTTAAATGCATCGTTCCCGTCTCTGCGGATATTGCGGATGGCTACTTTTGCAGCCTCTCCCTTTTTCCTGACGTCTTTGACCAGTTCTTTTCTGCGCTCTTCTGTGAGTTCTGGAAATACCAGACGGACGGAAGAACCATCATTTGCCGGATTGATTCCCAGATCAGAAGTCAGAATCGCTTTTTCAATCACCTTGAGCATACTCTTCTCCCAGGGCTGGATCTGGATCATACGCGGCTCCGGAACAGACACATTTGCCACCTGCTGGATCGGAGTCGGTGATCCATAATAGTCTACCATGATCTTATTTAATACATTCGGATTGGCACGTCCTGCACGGATGGTAGCCAGTTCACTGTCAAGATTCGCCATAGTTTTCTTCATTTTGCCTTCGTATGTCTGTAATTTTTCGTTCATGCTTGTTTCCTCCCTTATTCTCACACAGTCACTTTCGTTCCTGTAAATGTTCCTGACATGGTATTTACGATGCTGTTTTCCTCATTCAGTCCGAACACCAGCATCGGCATTTTATTTTCCAGGCACATGATGGACGCGGTCAGATCTACTGCCATCAGCTTCCGGTCGATAATCTCCTGGATAGAAATCTCATCAAACTTCTTTGCCTGCGGATTTACCTTTGGATCGCTGTCATAGATGCCGTCGATCGCCTTTGCAAGCAGCATGGCATCTGCCTCGATCTCAATGGCCCGAAGAACAGCCCCTGTATCTGTGGAAAAATAGGGATGTCCCGTTCCTCCTGCAAAAAAGATCACCTTTCCGTCATTCAGGGCTTCTACGGCCGCATCCTTGGAAAACAGCGTAGTAAAGGCGCCGCATACAAACGGGGTGAATACCTCCGTCTGCATTCCTACATGACGGAAAATATCCGACACGTAGATACAGTTCATCACCGTAGCCAGCATCCCGATCTGATCTGCTTTCACCCGGTCAATGGTCTCGCTGGTCCTGCCCCGCCAGAAATTGCCGCCGCCTGTCACGATCGCCACCTGGATCCCGTCGTCTGTAAGCTTTTTTACCTGACGCGCAACACCAAGACAGGTCTCCTCGTCAAAGCCCGTCTTCTTGTCACCTGCAAGAGCTTCTCCACTGAGTTTCAATAATACCCTTTTCATAATTTATAATGCTCCTTACTTCTGTTTATCATGCCTTTGCATACTTAAATAAAGTATAACATAGGAACGTAAAAAAGGGAATCTTAAATATTCCCTTTATACCCTCTTCTTCATAATATGAAGATACATGATAAACAAAAGTCCTCCTGCCAGCACCCATGCTACCGGCGCTGCAAAACACATTCCCACATAACTTCCGATCTGTGCAGCAGCCACAGCCATCACACTTCGTCCGATCAGCTCCGCGATTCCTGCCGTCATGGGAAGAAGTCCAAATCCCATCCCCTGGATCCCGTTCCGGTATACATTTACAAACACCAGAGGAATAAAGGAAATCCCCACGCATTTCAGATAAATATCTACATATTCTGTAATCTCATTCAGATTTTCCGAGACAAACAAAACGGTCAGATATTTTCCTGCAAAAATGATCAGTAACCCTGCCAGCACTGCATAGATAATTCCAATCCAGGTCCCGCTGAAGAATCCCTTCCGCAGACGCTCCTTCTCTCCTGCGCCCATATTCTGCGCGCAATAGGTGGCCATCGTCGTCCCAAGTGCCACGTAAGCCTGGGACACCACCTGCTCAATCTTGCTTGCTGCAGCAAATCCTGCCGCGGCAACAGACCCCAGAGTATTCAGGGATGCCTGCAGGATAATGGTTCCAATGGCAGTAATCGAGTACTGGAACGCCATCGGGAATCCAATAGCCATCTGCCATTTCACCAGGCTAGGATCCATCCGCCAGTCTTCCTTGTGAAGATGCAGAGCCGGAACCTTTTTATAAATATAGAAGAGACACAGCACCCCGGACACTCCCTGGGAAATGACAGTCGCGTAGGCAGCCCCTTCCGCTCCCATGTGAAATCCTGCAATAAATAAAAGATCCAGCACCACATTTAAAAATGCCGCCAGAATCAGGAAATACAGCGGTCTTTTGCTGTCTCCAATGGCCCGCAGGATACTGGCCAGCAGATTATAGAGGACCTGGGCCACGATTCCTCCGCAGATTACCATAATATATCCATATGCCTCTCCGTACATATCGTCCGGCGTATTCATCCAGTATAAAATCTGCCGCATCATGGTCATACTGGCCACTGTCAGTATGACAGATACCACAGCTGACAGAACCGCTGCCGATGCTGCTGAACGGCGCATCGCCCTCTCATTGCCAGCTCCGTAATGCTGAGCAGTCACCACCGTAAATCCGGCGGTCAGTCCCTGCAGAAATCCAATGATCAGAAACATCAGAGTCCCACAGGCTCCCACAGCCGCCAGAGCCGCATTTCCCACAAATTTTCCTACAATGATCGTATCTGCCATGCTGTAAAACTGTTGAAAAATATTACCAATAAAGATAGGGGCCGTAAAATTTAATATCCTTTTTGTCGGGTTCCCAACCGTCATATCCTGTACCATCTGTCTTCCCCCTCCCGGCACTCAAACGTCTGTCATTATACCGAAATGGCGACTGTATTGCAATAGCCAGATCCAAGATTTCTGACCGCTTGTATAAGAATTTTAAAAATGATATAATCTATAAAATGTATTTATAGTTAAAAATCATTATCAGACCGGAGGTATTTATGAATACAATTCAGCTAGAATGTTTTATCGCAGTAGCAGAACACCTGAATTTTTCCAGGGCTTCTGAAGAATTAAAGATCACCCAGCCTGCTGTCAGCCATCAGATCCAGGCGCTGGAAGAAGAGCTTGGTGTAAAATTATTTCGGCGCACCAGTAAAAGCGTCTCTCTTACCCAGGAAGGCATGATGTTTTTTCCTGACGCACAGCTGATCTTAAAAACCGCCCTGTCCGCCAGAGAACGACTTGGAAAACGAGAGCATTTCATTTCCTTTGATATCGGATGTCATAATCACATGGAGCTCCATCTTCTTCCCCCGGTATTAAAAGAGCTTTCTCTTCAGTTTCCCCTGCTGCGGCCCTCTATCCATATGGTTCCTTTTCCTTCTCTGATGGGAATGATAAATGACCGGCAGATCCATGTTACCTTTGGGGTCAAAGACGCACCCAGGTCCTCTTCTCTCCGGTTTCAGGAACTCTGCCAGTGTCCCATGACCTGCGTCTGTTCCCCTGACGATCCGATCGCTGTACAGGCTGACCGCCAGGGCAGGAATTCATTAAAACGGGAAGAGTTGTCCGGCAACATTATTGTCTGTTCTCCCCGCCATATTTCCAATGCAGTATTTTCTGTCCAGAACAGTCTGCTCTCCCAGCTGCCTCCAGAGCAGCGGTATTTTACAGAAAATATCGAAAGTGCTTTTACTCTGGCAAAAGCCGGAATGGGATATACGATTTATCCCGACATTCCTCTGACCCGCGATCCCGATCTGTGCTATATTCCTCTTGAAAACGTTCCATGCCTTTCCTTCGGTCTCTACTGCCGCCGGGATGATGAAGAGCCTGTTTTAAAAGGATTTATCCGCCTGATGCGGGAACTGTTTTAAACTCCACATATGCTTTTTCTTGAAATACTTTTTCTTCAGTGCTACTATTAAAATGTCAAAGACGACGGATCTGTTTTCCGTTGTCTTTTCATCTATTCCGGATGATATAAAACGACTAAACAAATAATATAAGGGAAAGGAGCAGGCATTTTAGCCGTGAAAACACTATGAAAAAAATGATCCTTGTTACATCTCCCCCGGCCTGTGGGAAAACCTACATTTCAAAACAGCTTGCCAGAAACCTGAAGCATGTCGTCTATCTCGACAAAGACACCTTGATCCCGCTGTCCAATCGTGTGTTCGCGGCTGCCGGCGAAGAAATCAACCGCAGTTCGAAATTCTTTGAAGAAAATATCCGCGACTATGAGTATGAAGCGATTGTAGATATCGGTGTTGAGGCGTTAGAGTATGACGACATTGTTCTGATCAATGCTCCGTTTACAAAAGAGGTTCACAATGAAGAAACTCTGGAACGTTTCCGAACCAAACTGAAGAAAAAAGGCGCAAAGCTGGTCATTATCTGGGTTGTGACTGACCCGGAAATCTGTCATGAGCGGATGATCAAACGGAACTCAGACCGGGATACCTGGAAACTAGAGCACTGGGATGCATATATCCAGACAATTGATTTCTCCATCCCAGAACCTTTAAAAAGACTGGATGCAGGACATGACCTGATTCTCTTTCACAATTCTTCTGATGCAGAATTCGATGAATCTATGCGTATGATCCTGCCAAAACTAGAAGAAGATTAGCTGAATACGAGCATCCGGATCATGTCACTACATATCTTTTAAAAAAAATTTTGCTCTATGGGGTTGAAAAATACCTCCATGGGGTATATATTATAGGCATCAGAATACCCCCATGGGGTTTCTGAATCATTGGCTGAAATTTATTTACCAGGAGGAATGTATCATGAAACAATATGATGTAACAGGCATGAGCTGCGCGGCATGCAGCAACCGGATCGAAAAAGCCGTATCCAAAGTGCCGGGCGTCACTTCCTGTTCCGTCAGCCTGCTGACGAATTCTATGGGAGTGGAGGGCACTGCCTCAGCGGATGCTGTAATCGCCGCTGTTGAAAAGGCCGGGTACGGGGCCTCGGAAAAAGGCGCCCATAACGAACAGGCCAGAGAAAAGGGCGTCTCTATGGCCGCCCAGGAAGAGTCCCTGAAAGATAAAGAAACCCCGAAAATGAAGCGAAGGCTGATCGCCTCCCTGTGTTTCTGGATCCCGCTGATGTATATTTCCATGGGACATATGATGTGGAACTGGCCTCTGCCATCAATCCTGGCCGAGAACCACATGGCCATCGGTCTGGTGGAACTTCTGCTGACAACAATGATCATGGTAATCAACCAGAAATTCTTTGTCAGCGGCTTCACCAGCCTGATCCACGGCGGACCAAACATGGATACTCTGGTAGCCCTGGGGGCAGGAGCTTCCTACATCTATAGTCTCTATGCCCTGTTCGCCATGTCCGCTGCCCTGACCCAGGGAGATGCCCCAGGAGCCATGTCCTATATGCATGAATTCTACTTTGAATCAGCCGGCACGATCCTGACGCTGATCACAATCGGAAAGCTTTTGGAGGCAGTCTCCAAAGGCCGAACCACAGACGCCCTGAAGGGCCTGATGAAGCTTGCCCCGAAAACCGCGACCGTCGTCCGGGACGGAAAAGAAGAAGTCGTATCCATAGAGCAGGTACGGAAGGGCGATATCTTTATTGTAAAACCAGGCGAGAATATCCCGGTAGACGGAGTTGTCGTAGACGGGACCAGCGCAGTCAATGAATCTGCCCTGACCGGCGAGAGCATTCCGGTGGATAAAAATGCGGGCGACGCCGTCTCTGCCGCAACCCTGAACCAGTCCGGTTATCTGCGGTGCCAGGCTTCCCGCGTAGGCGAAGATACCACACTGTCGCAGATCATCCAGATGGTCAGCGATGCTGCAGCTACAAAAGCCCCCATCGCCAAGATCGCAGACAAGGTATCCGGCATCTTTGTCCCGGCGGTGATCGGAATCGCCCTCGTCACCCTGATCGTATGGATGCTGACCGGGCAGTCCATCGGATTCTCTCTGTCGAGAGCCATCTCCGTACTGGTCATCAGCTGCCCCTGTGCCCTGGGGCTTGCCACACCTGTGGCGATCATGGTGGGCAACGGGATGGGCGCAAAGAACGGGATCCTGTTCAAGACTGCTGTCTCCCTGGAGGAAACGGGACGGACGCAGATCGTTGCGCTGGATAAAACCGGAACCATTACAAGCGGCGAGCCGAGGGTAACGGATCTGATCCCTTTGGAGGGCATTTCAGAGCAGGAGCTTTTAAGCTGTGCTTACGCACTGGAGCAGAAAAGCGAACATCCTCTCGCCCATGCTGTCATTGTAAAAGCTCAGGAAAACGCCTCCCTGCCAACATATGATGCAGAGGAATTCCAGGCGGTTCCTGGCAACGGTCTTTCCGGAAAAGTAAACGGTTCCATGATATATGGAGGAAACTTAAAATTCATCAGCCAGACTGCCAGCCTTTCAGAAGAGATAAAGAAAACAGCCGACCATCTGGCGGAGGAAGGAAAAACTCCTCTGTTCTTTGCCAGAGACGGCAGGCTGATCGGTATCATTGCGGTAGCGGACGTAGTAAAAGAAGACAGTCCCGAGGCCATCAGAGAGCTTCAGAATATGGGAATTCACGTTGTCATGCTCACCGGCGACAACGAGCGCACCGCAAAGGCCATCGGAGAGCAGGCCGGCGTGGATGAAGTGATTGCAGGAGTGCTGCCTGACGGAAAGGAAAGCGTCATCCGCAGCCTGAAGAAAAAGGGCAAGGTAGCCATGGTTGGAGACGGTATTAATGATGCCCCGGCCCTTACAAGAGCTGACATGGGCATCGCGATCGGAGCCGGGACGGATATCGCCATCGACGCTGCAGACGTGGTTCTTATGAAGAGCAGGCTGACCGATGTGGCGGCCGCAATCCGCCTAAGCCGGGCAACCCTGCGCAATATCCATGAGAATCTGTTCTGGGCATTCATCTATAATGTCATCGGGATCCCGCTGGCTGCCGGTGTATGGTACCCAGTCTTTGGCTGGCTGTTAAATCCTATGTTCGGAGCTGCGGCCATGAGCCTTTCCAGCTTCTGCGTGGTAAGTAATGCATTGCGTCTTAACTGGTTCAAAATGTACGACACCAGTAAAGATAGAAAAATCAAAACAAAGAAAAACAATAAGGAGGACAAAACCATGACAAAAACAATCAGTATTGAAGGTATGATGTGCGGACACTGTGAGGCTACAGTAAAGAAGGCTCTTGAGGCCCTCAAAGGCGTGGAAAACGCAGAGGTCAGCCACACAACAGGCACGGCAGTGGTAACTCTGGATGCTGACGTCAGTGACGAAGCACTCAAAAAAGCTGTAGAGGATCAGGATTACAAGGTTACAAAAATCGCGTAAATCCAGCTGATCCATTTATCAGAAAAAAGAGCATTGATCATGAAGAACAAAAAAGCCCTTGACAGCATCCGTTTTCGGAGCTTTCAAGGGCTTGACTTTTTAAGTGATAGATTACATTCCAGCCTGTGCTGCAACCTCTGCTGCAAAGTCATCGACTTTCTTCTCGATTCCTTCGCCGGTCTCAAAACGAACAAACTTCTTAACAGTCATGTTTGCACCGTTTTCTTTTGCAACCTTAGCAACATACTTGGCAACTGTCAGATCGCTGTCCTGTACGTATACCTGATCCAGCAGACAGATCTCTTTCATCTCTTTGTTGAGACGTCCGATGATCATCTTCTCGATGATGTTGTCCGGCTTGTCCGGATTCTCTGTCTTAGCCTGTGCCAGCAGGATCTCTTTCTCATGATCCATAAATTCCTGTGATACTTCATCACGGGATACATACTTCGGAGACATAGCTGCTACCTGCATAGCTACATTCTTCAGACATTTTCTAATCTCGTCATTTACAACATCCGTCTCTGCCTCTACCAGAACACCGATACGTCCGCCGCCGTGGATATATGCCACTACACATCCATCGGAAACGATCTTCTCAAATCTTCTGATGCTCAGCTTTTCACCGATTACAGAAATCTTCTCTGTCAGAGCTTCCTGCACCGTCTTAGAACTGTCCTCATTCCATGCTTCTGCCATAAATGTATCCATATCCTTCGCATCTGTTGCCAGAGCCTGATTAGTAACAGCCTTGACAAATCCCTGGAACTCGGCATTCTTTGCAACAAAGTCTGTCTCAGAGTTTACCTCAACGATCGCTGCTGTCTTGTCGTCTTTTACTTCAGCCATTACAAGACCTTCTGCTGCAATTCTTCCAGCCTTCTTCACAGCCTTAGCTTCACCGTTCTTTCTCAGGTACTCGATCGCTGCATCCATATCTCCGTCAGTCTCGCTCAGAGCTTTCTTGCAGTCCATCATGCCCGCGCCGGTCAATTCTCTTAACTCTTTTACCATACTAGCTGTAACTGCCATCTTATCTTCCTCCACACTTTACAATCTTATTCTTCTACTGTTTCCTCTTCTGCTGTCTCTTCAACAGCCTCTTCATCATAAGCTGCCTCTTCATCGCCAGTCATACCCTGGTTTGCCTCTACAACAGCATCTGCCATCTTGGAAACGATCAGTTTTACTGCACGGATCGCGTCATCATTTCCCGGGATCACATAATCCAGTTCCTCCGGATCACAGTTGGTATCTGCAATTCCGATCAACGGGATTCCCAGTGTGTGAGCTTCCTGTACACAGATTCTTTCCTTCTTTGGATCAACAACGAAGATTGCATCCGGGAGTTTCTTCATCTCTTTGATTCCGCCCAGGTTTCTCTCCAGTTTTTCCCATTCTTTCTTTAACTGAATAACTTCTTTTTTCGGCAGAACATCAAAAGTGCCATCCTCGGACATTCTCTCGATCTCTTTGAGACGTGCCACACGGCTCTTGATTGTCTTGAAGTTTGTCAGCATTCCTCCAAGCCATCTCTCATTTACATAGAACATTCCACAACGCTCAGCCTCTGTCTTGATGGCATCCTGTGCCTGCTTCTTTGTTCCTACAAACAGGATCGTGCCGCCTTCAGCCGCAATGTCAGACACTGCCTGATAAGCCTCGTCTACCTTGCCTACAGACTTCTGCAGGTCGATGATGTGGATCCCGTTTCTCTCTGTGTAAATGTACGGAGCCATCTTAGGGTTCCATCTTCTTGTCTGATGTCCAAAATGAACACCTGCCTCTAAAAGCTGCTTCATTGAAATTACGCTCATGTTTCTTTCCTCCATTTGGTTTTTTTACTTCCGCACCTGTGTAAGCCCTTGAAACCGTCTTGTTTCCAAGCTTTGGCACCATCTCGGGCAAGCATGTGCGTGTTTTTTCGCGACTGTAATATAATAGCACAAAAGCCCTGCTGACGCAAGGCTTTTATATGATTTATCTTTCTTCTTTTATTTTCCCGCTACCAGTATCTTCTTACTCCCAGAACTGTCCGGTAATTCGGCGGAGAACTGATCTTGATCCCTCCCGCCGGATACGGAGCACTGTTCGATGCATGGACAATCTGGTTGCCGCCGATATAGATTGCCACATGATTGCTGTAGACGATCACATCTCCCGGAAGCATGTCCGAATAATTGACTGCTTTTCCTCCTGCAAGCTGTCCCCAGGAATCTCTCGGAGTGGAAATCCCGAATAACGCATGAACAGACATCACAAATCCAGAACAATCTGCGCCGTTTGTCAGACTTGTCCCCCCATATTTATATGGATTTCCTACATACTGGCAGGCACGGTTTGCAATCTGCTGTCCCAAAGATGCATTACTTGGGGCAGAGGATGTCCCTCCGGACGGCTTACTGGTACTGCCGCCGCTGCTATTGCTGTTGCTTCCTCCGGACGGCTTACTGGTGCTGCCGCCTGTATTGCCGGAAGAGGCATTTCCTCCTCCGCCGCTGTTACTTGTATTTCCCGAAGGCTGGGAACTCTGTCCGCCGGACGTCCCCTGACCTTCTGCAGATGCAACCATATTTTCCGTTGCAGCCGTCAGCTGGGTAAGCTGAGTAGCCGCTTCTGCCCTTGCAGCCTCAAGCTGTGTATCAAAATCTGCGATCTGGCTCCTCATCGTATCAAGGGTACCCTGAAGCTCCGTCTGCTCTCTTCCCATATCTGCAGACATCTGTTCCATATCTGCCTGTCCGGCCTCCAGTTCTGCCTTGCGCTCAGCCACCTCATCTTTTACTTTTATATATTCACTCAGCTGCTTTCTGTCGTAACTATGTACATTCTGAATGTATTCAGCCTTATTTACCAGATCAGAAAAGCTCTCAGCGCTGATCAGCGTCTCAAGGAAAGAAGCATCTCCAGCCTCATAGATATACTTAATGCGCTTTTTCATCGCTTCATACTGCTGCTGTTCTTTTTCCTCTGCTGTCTGAAGATCTGCCTGCGCCTGACTGACCCGTGCCTTCTGATTCTCGATATCCTGCTGCAGGGCGTCATACTGAAGGAGAAGTCCTACCAGCTGCTGCTGAACGTCGGCAGCCTGGTTTTCCATCTCCGTCTTTTTTTCTTCCAGACCCGCCACCTCATCATTTTCCGGCACCGCCATCACCGGTGTTGCAAAAGAAACGCTCATTACAAGAACTGTAATGAGCGCATTTACATATCGTTTTTTCATATTCTCACCCATTCTTATCATTCTTGCCACTTCATCTGTTACAAGTATCACTTATGCTCCCCAGCATATCTTAAGGTCAGAATACTACATTTTTTATTCATTTTCAATAAATTTCTGTGTTTTTCCAGAAATTTCCCACAATAACAATTGTCTCTTACCAGTAACGTCTGTACCACGGAGAACCATAAACACTGGCAACTCTTACTACGTCTCCGGTGTGTGGTGCATGGATCATCTGTCCGCCGCCGATATAGACTCCGACATGTGTTCCGTAGCATACCAGATCTCCAGGCTGCGGGCTGCTGACTGCCTTTCCTCCGCCGCCCTGTGCCTGTGAAGTACGGGCAATACTGATACCAGCTACTCTGTGGCAATACTGTGTCAGGCCAGAACAGTCAAGACCAACACCCGGTGTGGATCCGCCCCATACATAAGGTACCCCCAGCTGGCTGTAAGCCGCATTGACGATTGCCTGTGCAGCAGATGTATTTCCTGTTCCCACATTGCTGCTGGAGGATCCGCCGCCTGTGCTGCCTCCGGTGCTTCCGCCTCCGCCTGTGTTTCCTCCGGATACAGTACCGGTTGTACCACCGTTATTTGCTGCTCCATTACCTGCTGCTCCGCCATTGTCATTATTGCCGCCGCCTGCCGCTGCTTCTTCGGCTGCCTGCTGCTCTGCCGCCTGTCTTGCAGCTTCCTCAGCTGCCGCCTGTATCTGAGAATCCAGGTTGGCTACCTCATCCTTCTTCGTCTCGATAGTCTCGCTCAGTTCTGCTTCCTGGGCCTCATATTCTTCCTGCATGGACTCCATCTTCTTCTGGTCGTCCTCAAGTGTAGTTTTCAGATCTTCAATCTTCTGTGTAGTCGCTACATATTCGTCCAGCTGCTGGCGGTCATATGTATGAACGTTCTGAATATATTCCGCTTTGTTTACAAGGTCAGTGAAACTTTCAGAAGTAATCAGAGTCTCAAGGACACTGGCATCGCCCTGCTCATACATATATTTGATACGAAGCTTCATATCCTCATACTGCTGCTGTTCTTTTGCTTCTGCTTCTTTCAGATCTTCCTGAGCCTGGATGACCTCTTCTCCTTTTGTAATCAGATCTTCTTCCAGGTTCCCGATCTTTGTCAATAAATCTGTCAGCTGACTCTGTAAAGATGACACCTCACTCTCAGCTGCTGCTTTATCCTCTTTTAAATCATCTACTGAAGGCGCTGCCATTACAGGCGTCACGATCATAGAACTTGCCGCAACCGCTGTCAGCAGTCTGACTCCAAATCTTTTCATAACAAACCATCCTTCTCACATATAAATTATACTCATATTCCCCTACTTCTGACATAGCAACTCTACATCTAGAGTCGATTATACTCCAACAATTTTACTTTTGCAACATTTTTTAACATTTTTGTAACATATCAAAACTGGCGGCTTACATCGCCGCCAGTTTTTCATCATGATGATCTTTATTTTCCGGTATGTCCGGTTTTTCTTCTATCCTCTGGATAAATACAAACATGGTTGCCGCAACTGCCGCGCAGATTACCGTTGCCGTACCAATCCGCATAATATCTTCCATCAGCCAGTCCATCAGTCCTATCTGCGTCGCTGTCACAGACAGAAGATTCATTGTCATATGAGCCAGGATCGGTGCTTTAACAGATCCGTATTTTTCATATACATATGCCAGCATCATGCCCAGGATAAATCCATACAGCATCTGTACCATATTCATATGAAGCAGTCCGAATACCAGGGCCGAATATAAGGCCGCCTGCAAAAAGCTTCCCCTTTCTCTCATCCGCCTGAATAAAAGTCCTCGGAATACAAGCTCTTCACTGACAGGAACCAATAGTCCCAGACACACTACCTGAAGTGGGAATGCCGCTGAGTAAAGCGCTTCCATCGTCTGAGTATATGCCTCATCCGCCACAGAAAGATTTCCGATCATAATCAGGTTATTCAATCCCAGGCAGAGGGAAAGCGACATGATAATAACCGCAAGATACTTCCAGATCGGCGCTTTTTTGTTCGGAATGATCCCCATCATTTTTTCCTTTACCCGGTCACGGTGAAAGAAAATCCACATCACCGGGATCACGACAACTGCCGACATCCCCTGGATCAGTGTGCTGGCCTTCAGATACTGTCCGATCAACTGGTTATACAGATCCATCATAGCATCTTCACTATTCACCGCCGCGCTAAACGCATCCGGATTGGCAATCTGGCACACCATCGCCAGCGCAGTCATGGCCAGGATCGATACCAGAAATTCAATGCCCCATTTAATCAAAATCGGTCCCCACAGCTGCCACATCCGTTTTCCGTAATTTTCCGGCCGGATCGGCGGCATGGGTCCGCCCTGTTGTTGTTCCATACTGTTCCCCGCTTTCTAACATCACTACTTTTCCTATTTTACTTCCCATAAGTAGAACTTTCAATTAAAAAAGTATAAAACTTTCGAAAAGCAGGAAGCTGTCATAAATTACAGTTTGATCTTAATTACATCCACATCCAGATCCCACAGGAATTTATCCAGATCCTTATATGACAAAAAGACGGTAGCCGTATTTTCCAACGGATGAATGCCAAGGCTCTTGCACCGGGATAAATCTTTATCAATAAAGAACTCCACCTGATGGTCCGTATCGTTCATCAGACCAAAGGGTGAAACACTTCCCTGCTTCAGTCCCAGATACTTCTCCAGCCGTTCTTCCGAGGCAAAACTCAGATTGCCGGCTCCAAGCTGACGTCCCAGTGCTTTCAGATCCACCTTCTTACTTTCCTCACAGGTTACCAGAAAATGGCGTTTTCCTTTTGAATCCCGCAAAAACAGGTTCTTGCACAAAGTTCCCTTCTTAGGCAGTCCAAGCCTGTCCATGTCCTCCATCGTATGAACCGGCTCATGTTCTACCACTTCATATTTGATATTCAGCTTATCTAATGCATCATATACTCTCTGCTTCTGATCTTCCATGGCGCGCATCCGCTCCTTTCTTAATCCTAAAATAAATTTTTCTTTATTATAGTGCAGTGACGAAGAAATGTAAAGCTGAAAGGGTTTGAAAAAGGAGGCCCTTATCCAAGGATCTCCTCCACTGCCGCCAGATAGCGGTCAGATTTTTCCGCCTTTTTGATTTTCTTCAACGCTTTTTCCTGTCCGGGAAACATTGCCCCCATATAAGACCAAAGTTCTTTCATTTTAAACAGTACATTCTTTTCTCCCATACTGATCTTCTGATAATCCTGAAAAATCTGGTCATGAAATCTCCGAAGCCGGTCTCTGGATGCAGGCGCTCCTCCACGGATCTCACTTACCAGCCCCGGATTACGAATGATCCCTCTTCCCAGCATGATGCACGAAAGGTCCGGAAAACGCTCCTGAATCTTCTTTTCATCCTCAGATGCAAAAATGTCCCCATTGTAACAGACCGGAATCTTACTTTCCCTGAACGCCCACGCGAACACTTCCATATTCGGATGATTTTTATAAAAATCTTTCTGGACTCTGGGATGAATAATTAATTCTTCCACCGGATACTGATTGTAAATACGCAGGATCTCTTCAAATTCTTCCGGACTGTTTTTCCCGATCCTGGTCTTGATTGAAATCCTTCCTTTCGTTCCGGAAAAAATTTTATCAAGGAACCGGTCCAGCTCATCTGGGACACTTAAAAATCCGGACCCTCTGTTTTTCGAGACTACTGTTTTTGAGGGACATCCCAGATTCAGATTGACCTCCTCATACCCATATACCCTCAGTTTCTCTTCTGTTCTGAGGAAGCTATCTGCATCATTGGACATGATCTGCGGAACCAGGTACATTCCCGGGTTATTCTCCGGGAGGATCTCTCTTTCTTCCCTGGCATTAAATCCCCGTTTTGTGTGAGGCACAAGAAAAGGGGTAAAATACTTATCCATGGGGTGGAAGCATGCATGATAAGCTCTTCGATAAACATCAGTTGTAATCCCTTCCAGCGGCGCCAGATAATACTTCATTTCCCGGATCTCCACAACGTTTTTTCCATTATCTTTTCCTCCTTGTGATTGACTTTTCTCTTATTTCATCAATTTTTGAAGAACAGCTACCAGCTCATCAATCGCCTCTTCATGTCCGGCACGGATATCATCGGCCACACAGGTCCGGATGTGATTGGCCAACAGCACTTTATTAAAGCTGTTCAACGCGGAATTTACCGCTGATACCTGGACCAGGATATCCGTGCAATACACGTCATCTTCCACCATCCTCTTGATTCCACGGACCTGGCCTTCAATCCGGTTCAGCCGGTGGATCAGATCCTTGAATTCCTTTTCGGAACGTTCTTTTGTTTTATGTGTACACATCTTGCATTCATGATTTTCTTCCATGTTGGGCCCTCCTTACCCTGCTATTATGTACCCTCACGGGGTATATTTCAAGTGCAAATTTACGGGATTGAAAAAGCTGCCGCAAAAAACGCGGCAGCCCCTTAATATAAATGCTCTTTTAAATTTTCATCTTCATAATCAAACACACAGCGTTCAAATGCATTGATCACATGTGTATCCAGATATTTATCATATCTCTTGTGCTGCCTTCCGTAGGATTTATGGACATGTCCGTGCAGGAAAAATCTCGGCCGGTACTTTTCGATCAGATTGATAAAGGTCTGAAATCCCTGATGGGGCAGATCCCGTCCATCGTTCAATTGATAAGCCGGCGCATGAGTCACCAGAATATCAAATCCGCCGTGACGCAGCAGCTGGAACCACAGCCTGCGGACCCGCCCGCGCATCTGGCTCTCCGTATACTGATAACTTCCTGGGCGGTAACGCATCGAACCTCCCAGCCCCAGGATACGGATTCCCTGATAGACATAAATCTGATCCTCGATACAGATACAGCCGCCCGGAGGATGTTCTTCATATTTAGTGTCATGATTCCCGTGGACATATAATACCGGCGCAGAGGTAAATGTAGCAAGAAACGACAGGTACTCCGGGGCGAGATCACCGCAGGAAATGATCAGATCGATCCCTTCCAGCTTGCTTTTCTCAAAGTAATCCCACAGATAAGGCGATTCCTCATCTGCGATCGCAAGTATTCTCATTTCTCATTAACCTTTCTTCTTTTCTACTCCCTGCTGCTGTACGACAGCCTTCGACTGCTCCACCAGCTTATCCTCTTCGGGAATCTCCCCGATCACATTGTCCGCCAGCCAGTCCATGGTCACAATCTCTTCCGGAGTCAGTTCTTTCTGAGGGTCAGACTGGATAATTCCGTTCTGGGAATACAGAACACCAAAGAACGGATTGAATTTACCAGAACAGATGGCCCCCTTCAGCACCTGTACCAGCCGTTTCATTCCAAGCGGCAGATTCTGTGAACAGATGACATCCACGACACCTGCGGACATCCCCCACCAGTAATTGATTGCCTTTTTGGTAACGGGGTCATCATCATAGCTCCATGTTCCATTCATGATCGTCCGGATCAGCTGCTCATAGAACTTTCCCCAGTGCCAGACCGGCATAGCCAGATTATGAGGTCTGCCTTCCTCCAGATGGTAGATTCCAAAGAACCGGGAACCCTCCTCCGGGATCACCATATCTTTTCCGGAGATACAGCTAGAGTTGGTCCGTTTTACATTTTCCATCACATCAATATCCTTTACAGAGGTCCATTCCAGATACACTTCCGCATGGGGATTCGTCATCTGTGCGCCAAGAGCAAAGGCATTGATATTGGCAATCGTGCCATAAATCGGATAGTCTGCGATATAGGACAGGCGGTTATTTTCCGCCATGGCTCCTGCTATGGCCCCCATCAGAAACTTTGCCTCATGCATCCGTGCATAGTAGGTCCGGATATACCGGTGCAGCGTATTGACAGAACAGTTTAAGATCCGGATCTTCGGATGGGCGATTGCCGCCTTTACACTTGCCTGCACCATGACGGGAGTCGTGGTAAAGATAATATCACATCCATCTTTGATTGCAGTCTCCAGGATCTCGTCAATATTATCCTGTGTTACATTATCATAATAACAGGTGACGACTTCTTCCGGGAACGTCTGCTCCAAATGAAGCCTTCCCAGTTCGTGTGCATAGGTCCATGCCGAAGAAGTCACTGTCTTTTCGTAGATAAATGCTACCTTCAGCCTTGGGGAGCTCGGCTGCAGAATCCTGCTGAGCAGCGGCTTCTTCTCGGTATTCGGATCCATTTTCAGATCCACTTCCTCATTTTCCGCCAGCATCTTAAACTCTTCCCAGCTCTTGGCAATCAATTCTTTAAGTTCATTGGTTGTTTTTTCACGCACCTCATCATAGCCATACAACGTAATAAAGGCCAGGAAGGCATCTCCTGTCGTGATAGAAGGGATCGGGTCTCCGGCCGCTTTATATTCTGCCGCAAACCGGCTGTATATGGAGCTGAAATCCAGACGGTCATCATGGCTCCAGTGTTCATCCGGACCCTTTCCAACTGCCTCCTGCAGCTTCGCAAAGCTCCCAAGCTTGGAGAACCAGATAAAATTCACCTTGGATAATTCATAGAAATCCATATATTCGTAATAAATCTTATTCTCTTTTTCCTCTGTCCTTCGTGGAACAATCCGTGTCACCATGCCCGGGGCCGATACTACTCCGTAATATTTCATGACACTAACCCGCTTGTTGCCTTCCTCTACATAAAATTTATTCATGTATTCGTATGCTTTGATCGGCGTGTGGATCCCCTCGTTTACATGACTTCTGCTCAAACTGATCCATTTTGACGCAAACTCCGAATCCGCCTTCAGAATCGGCATGAAATTACCTGAAAATGCATTGCTCCTGCCATTTGTCTTTGTCCCCACAACCTGATCCAGCGGAATCTGCACCAGGCCTAGCGGAACCTCTGAATAAGATCCTCTGGGCGGAAGGATATCGTCCAGCACCTCCAACGTAGGCCTCAGTCCATGAAGAGCCCTGTACTGATAATCTTTTTTCCCAAGCTTATACGCCTTTTCATAATCCGTCAATGCCATACTTTTCTTCTCCTTTACAATATTTTTTCGAATGCAATCCTCAGATCTCCGTCCTCACAGCCTCCCGACAGACGAATCTGTCCGCAGGGCCGGAATCCGGCCTTGCCAAGCGCTTTCTGCATCGGAAGATTCCCTGGATGGGTGTCAATCCTCACCGCCGGAAATCCCAGCTCCCCTGCCAGTGAAAAACCTTTTTCAAACATCTGTCCGGCCACCCCTTTTCCTTTACACCCGTCTGCCACGCAGACCCGGTGCATGGATGCATAAGTCCCGTCTGTAAGCCAGGCGCCGTCAATCTCCTGATAAGAGGGATCCGGAGTGGTCTGGAATGCAAAAATCCCCTGGACTTCACCGTCTTCTATCGCCAGATATGTACATCCATCCTGGATATCCTGAAGCCATACCTCTCTCGAAGGATAGCCTTTCTGCCACTGGTCAAGCCCCAGCTCCCGAAGCTGGCGCTTTGCCTGTTCTGTGATCTCACACATCCGTTCAATATATTCCATCGATGCCACTTTAAATTCCATATCGTTTTCCTCCCGCGTTATTTTTTTATACAGGTTACTTCACACACGGTCAATCTTCCGTTCCCTACCCGGAACTTTATCTCCATCCCGGCATATTCCATTCCATAGACCCGTCCCGGATCATTCTGGTAAGACGGCCTCGGATCCTGTGAAAGGATCTGGATCAGCCGCTTCCTTTCTGCCTCCGGCACCACCTTCATCCAGCGCTCCGGGAAGTCCACTGCCAGCGCATATTCCCTTACACGATCAGAAAATCCGCCGGATGCCTCCGGAATACTGTCCGCATAAGAAAGATAAGGTTTGATATCATATATCGGCGTTCCATCCATCATATCGGCCCCGGTCACCCACAGCACCGGACCTCCGGAATTATCCAGGTCTGCCTTTTCCAGTTTCACGCAGGACAGCCCGACGGGATTTGGCCGGAACGGAGACCGAGTGGCGAAAACTCCCATTCTCTGGTTGCCGCCAAGTCTGGGCGGCCTCACCGTTGGGTGCCATTCTTTTCCCATGGATTCTGAAAATCCCCACAGGATCCACAGATGAGAATATTCTTCGATTCCCCGCAGCATATCCGGATTCCTGAAGGACGGCTCAAATATGATTTTCCCTTCTGTATCTACCAGGCCACTCTGTCTTGGTATCCCAAACTTAGACGGAAATCCGGTATGTATCCTGGCCACAGCCGTCAGCTCTAAGTTCTGTATATCCATCTTCCTTTCTCCTGTCTTCAAAGCTGTTCTCGAAGTCTCGCAATCTCCTGCGCATGGCCCTCATCGTCCAGCGGCGTTTCCAGATAAAACGGCAGCTCCTTCAGCGCCGGATGCCGGACCACTTCAAGCAGCGTTTCCATGCCGATTTCACCGCCGCCCAGGACGGCATGCCTGTCTTTATGCGAACCAAAAGGCATTGAACTGTCATTCAGATGAACTGCCCGCAGGTTTTCAAGGCCAAGAACCCGGTCAAATTCCTTCAGTACTCCGTCAAGGTCATGAATCACGTCATAACCAGCCGCAAAGATATGACAGGTGTCCAGGCAGATTCCGATCCGTTCCGGATGGGCTGCATTCTCTCTGATCTCCTTAAGGTCCTCAAACCGGCTGCCGATTTCCGTCCCTTTTCCGGTCATGGTTTCCAGTAAAACATGGATCTTCTCTTTTCCAGTAATTGCCTGGTCAAGTCCTGCGATAATATTTCGGATTCCTGCTTCTCTTCCGGCGCCGGTATGACTGCCCGGATGAAAAACCAGATTCTCAATCCCAAGCGCGTCCATCCGGGCCGTATCCTCCCGGATCACCGTACATGCAAATTCATAGACTTCTTGTTTTGGGCTTGCAAGGTTCATGGTATAGGGGGCATGTGCCAGAAGCGGACCAAATCCGTGACTGGTACGAAGCTCCTGAAACTTTTCTATCTCTTTTTCACTGTAGTCTTTATAATTAGATCCCCGGGGATTCCGACTGAAGATCTGCATAGTATCTGCCTTCATCCCGATCACATTCTCAGCCGCTTTTGCAATTCCCCTGGCGATCGACATGTGTGCTCCTATCGTTAACATCTTTTTTCCTCCTGAATCCATTGTATCCTATTACATCTGGATTTAAAATACAAATTTTACACAAAAAAGGATGCTGTTTCCGAAGATTCAGCATCCAATCTATCTTAACACATTCTTTTTTTGTCTGTCTTTTCTTTGTTATGCAGCGTGTTTTCCATTTCCGGAGCTTTTATATCCACAGGCGCGTTCAAACTCTTTCAGTTTTCTTCTGGCCTCCTCGTTCAGATGCTTCGGCACATCAATCTGTACCGTCACATACTGGTCGCCATGAACAGAAGCATCCTTCATGGAAACAATTCCTTTTCCTCTCAGACGTATCTTGGAACCAGACTGCGTTCCTTCCTTAATTTTACAGATTACATTTCCATAGAGGGTAGAAACCATTGCCTCTCCGCCAAACACTGCTGTTGTAAATGGAATGCGGACGGTAGTATAAAGATCCATTCCTTTCCGCTCATATCCCGGCCTGGAAGCCACCTGTACCTTCAGAAGAAGGTCTCCCGGCTCTCCGCCGCCGCTTCCCGGCATTCCCTTTCCGCGAAGCCGGATACTCTTTCCGGTATCGATGCCTGCAGGAATATGAACCTGCAGAGTATGGCTTGCTCCCGACGCATCCTGCAGAGTAATCCTTTTATCACAGCCAAATGCAGCCTCATCAAAACCTACCGTCACTTCTGTCGTCAGGTCAGAACCCTTCCTGGCCCTGTTTCTGCCTGTGAATCCACCGCCAAATCCATCTGAAAATCCACTGCTCTTTTTCCCATGGAAAATATCTCCGAAGATATCATCAAAAATATCACCCATATCACCCATATTTCCACCGGTAAAATGATATTCCTGATATGATCCTCCCGGACCGCTCTGCCTGTAAAACGGCCCCTGTCCTCCATAGGCTCCCTGTCCCGACTCGTCAAACGCCGCATGTCCGAACTGATCGTACAGTTTCTTCTTTTCCGGGTCACTCAAAACAGAGTATGCTTCTGTAACCTCTTTAAACCTCTGCTCAGCATCCGGATTATCTTTATTCGTATCCGGATGATACTTCTTTGCAAGCTTCCGGTACGCCTTTTTGATGGCAGACGCATCTGCGCTCCTGTCAATCCCAAGTATTTCATAATAATCGCGTTTTGTTCCCATGTGGTTCACCTCCCATACTCTGTTTCCTTCATAGAAAGACCCGGCAAAATGCCGGGTCCCTGCTTATATTATCCTTCAATGGCAATGGTATTCTTTGCTTCCACTGCTTTTGCATCCTTCTTCGGGACACTCAGTTTCAGGATGCCATCCTCATATTTCGCCTTAATGTCTTCCTGACTTACTGCATCGCCGACATAAAAGCTTCTCTGCATAGCTCCTGCATACCGCTCCTGGCGGATATACCTGCCTTTTTCATCCTTCTGATCCTTGTCAAGCCCCTTCGAAGCGGAAATCGTCAGATATCCGTTATCCAGCTGTACATTGATCTCATCTTTCTTAAATCCAGGCAGATCCACATCCAGTTCATAACCTTCATCATGCTCCCGGATATCTGTCTTCATCATATTTTTTGCATTCTTTCCATATAATGGATTCTTTTTTCCCCAGAAATCACTGTCAAACGGGAAATCCATCCAATCGTCATCAAATAAGTTCTCTCCAAAAATACTAGGCATCATCATAAGTCATTTCTCCTTTCATGTTTACACATCAAATTTAAATTTTTATGAACTGCTTCCGCAGCTGCCATCAGCACTCTTGAAGTCGTCTCAAGTGTTGCAAGCAAGTAAGAACATCGGCTCTGGGATTTCTTTTTATCCCTCTTCTTTTGTTCTATCTGTACTATAGCACTTATTATCAGCACTGTCAATACCTGAGTGCCAATTTTTTTTATTTTTTCAATCATTGATTAAATGAAAAAGTAAATGCAAGTTTTTGATAATCAAATTTAAAGATCATGCACATAACGACCGTAATAATTTCTACAACTGAAAAAGCCAGCCATATCCCCGTCATTCCTAAATAATCAGCTAAGATGACTGCCACTGCTATTATGCCGATAAGCCCCCGGAAAACGGCAACCGCAAATGATTGTCCTGGTTTTTCTGTCGCACTGAAAAAGGAAGCGGTAAGGTAATTATATCCGACAAACAGAAAACCGATGAAATACAGCTTGAGTCCCTCCTCAGCCATCCCCTGTAAAACAATGTTTCCTTCCCCGTTAAAGCACCGGACCAGAACGGCTGCAGACACGGATGAAGAAAGGAACACGACAAAACCAATACTAAAAGCCAGGACAAGGCCCGTGTGGTAAAGTTTTTTCGCCGTACTGGTTTCTCCTTTTCCATACATTTTGCTGACAAGCGGCTGTATCCCTTGCGCAATCCCATTCATAACCGCCAGCGCCATCAGCGCGAGATTCGCAACAATTCCGTAGGCTGCAACTCCCACATTTCCTGCTATCTTTAAGATCAACAGATTGAAAACAACGATTACAATGCTTGAGGATAATTCTGTAATAAAAGCCGCTCCCCCTAATGATATGATCCTTCCTATTTCTTTTACATTGATCCTGGCAGCAACAAAGTGAAGCTGGCTTTTCCCGGACAAAAAGCGAAGACTTGATATGGCAATTCCGACCAGAGCTCCAAGTCCGGTCGCAAGCGCCGCTCCGAAAAGTCCCATTTTCAATGGATACATAAATACATAATCCAGAATAATATTTGCAATACTTCCCATCATCATAGCCGTCATGGACAGATTCGGACTGCCGTCATTGCGGATAAACACCATCAGGAGATGATTGACCACGAATGTCGGTGCAAAAAGTAATATTGTCTTTAAATAGACATCACACATTGCGATTGTTTCGCTGTCTGCTCCCAGCACATACGCTATCTGTTTGGAAAATAATAGTCCGATAACTGCATATAGAATTCCCAGCGCCAGTGCTGTAAAAAAAGATAATACAAAAGACTGATCCGCGGCGCCATCATATCCTTTTACTTTCAGTATCGTATATCGTGTCGCGCCTCCTATCCCAAACAACAATCCCGTTCCATTCATCAGGCCGAACATACAGATTGAAAGATTCATTGCGGCCAGTCCGGCTGCCCCTAATCTGTCAGAAACAAAATAGGCATCTGTCAGAATGGTTCCTGCCGAGCCAAGCATTCCCAGAATACCAAGGGATACATAATTCCAAAAGTCATATTTCATGATTTTCATAGATATGCCTCCTCTTATCTACCCAAAGCTAACTGTAACAAAAAGGAGCTTAAGCCTGCTCCTTCAAAGATCTACGGAGTAGACTTAAGCTCCCGACCAAATACCATCCGATGACGATATCCACAGCTTATCCATATTGATTTCGCATATACTCTAGCATATAAAAAAATGAAAGTCAATTTGATAAACAGCTCAACAGGCTGGAAATTTATCCCACAAATGCAGTCGTTCCACATCCCATCTGCTTTTCAACAGCTTCGTCAAGCTTTGCCAGCATCTTCTCCCGGTCCTCTGGAAGACGGCCGCGGACACGAAACTCGATAAAATCATGGAACCCATCATAACTGATCTCGTCTGCCGCCTCCAGATGCTCCAGCAGATAACGTTCCTCCTTGAGATTTTCCAGTTCATCTGCCGGAATGAAGGTTCCTTTCTGGATTTCCTGCCAGAGGCTCACCTTCCGGTGCAGGAACATGGAAAAGTTGACAATATGCTTTGGCCTGGTTTCATTGAAAAATTTCGCAAGGGCATCTGCATTTTCTATGCCTCTTCCCTTTCCTGCCACACCGGTCATGATGTGGGCGTCAAAAATAAGCCCCGCCCGTTGAAGACGACTGACAGCCTCATATGCTTCCTGCAGGCTGTGATCTTTATCCATAAATCTCAGCACGTCATCCAGTCCGCTCTCAATCCCGATATACAGATGCCGGATGCCTCCTTCACAGAGTTCTTTCAGTTCTTCTTCTGACTTCTGCAGGATACTGGTCACCGTCGCATCCATATTGACGCTCTCGCATCCGGGAAAATATTCCCGGATCATCTTAAGGATCTCTTTCAGCCTGGATGCAGGAAGCGAGAATGCATTCCCGTCTCCCAGAAAAACTTTCCGGGGATTTCCTCCTGCCGCTCTTACCCGTTTCATCTCCTTCTCCACCTGTTCAAGCGGAATCTCCCGATACTTCAGGTGTTTAAAAAGATCGCAGAACTTACAGCGGTTGTAGGTACATCCCACCATCACCGGCAGCATAAAGGAAGCCCGCTCCATAGGTGCACGACAAATCTGACCTTCGTATTCCATCTTTCTCTCATCCTTTCTCCACATGAAACCAAAAAACATTTACTCTGTCCGCAGCGCTGTTACTGGATCGCTCTTTGCCGCCTTTCTGGAAGGTATCAATCCTCCGATCAGAGTCAGTACGACACTTAGCAAGATTAATATTACCGCTGGTCCCACCGGAAGTACGGCGCTTACATCATTCGTTCCTGCCAGATAATGGATCAGCGCATTTCCCGGTATCAGAAGCAGCAGGGAAATGATAATTCCAATCAATCCGGCACAGAATCCGATGATCACTGTCTCCGCATTAAACACCTGAGAAATATTACCCTTTGACGCACCGATGGCTCTCAGAATTCCGATCTCCTTTCTGCGCTCCAGGACACTGATATAGGTGATGACCCCGATCATGATCGAGGATACGATAAGGGAAATAGATACAAATGCGATCAGCACGTAACTGATGGTATCAATAATCGTCGTAACCGAAGACATCAGAGCACCTACCATATCTGTATACGTGATGACCTGCTCATCCTTCCCTTCTTCTTCCATCTGTGCATTATAATTGTCCAGGATATTTACCACCTGTTCCTTGGCCTCAAAATCCTTTGGATAAATATCAATGCCGCTTGGTTCAGAAAAGTCTGCATATCCCAGATCTCTCAGGTTATTCTCATAGGATGCCGTCTCCGTCTGAGACATGGACATCATCAGTTCTGTCAGATCTTCTGCATCCATATTCATCTGGAAAGCATCCGCAAATGCGTCTGCATCGATATTCATGGCATTCTGAAGACTATTTCCGATCTGTCTCATGGCCTGAGTCATGGCGCCCTGCATTCCCGACGCCAGCTGCTGCATCATCTGCTGCATGGCAGAACTGATCTGGGTCTCCAGTGCCTGTGCCATGGTACCCGTGTAAGCAGAAAGAGACTGGGTCAGATATCCTTTCAGTGCGCCGGAAATCTGCTCTTCTACCCCTGTCGTGTCGACCATCCCCACAAGACCGCTGGACAGGATCCCCTGCGCCTCCGAAGAGGACAGATATTCCTGGAAATGTGCTGTGATATCGTCCGGATCTGTCTTTCCAAACTCTGCCGCATACTCCCGGTATCCCTGTATCAAGTCACTCGCCAGTTTCTGGAGCTGCTCGCTGGTCAGCACTTCTCCGCCTTCGGCTACAATCTTGTCCACATTTTCCTTGATAATCGCCTTCGCCACATCTGTATTCAGAAACTCTGTAAAATCGTCTGTCAGCTCCTTATATCCTGCTCCCGGATTTGACTGCTGGTAATTCTGGTATCCATTCATCAGATCCGAGATCAGGCTTTCCATTCCCTCCTGGGAAACAGAGATATCTACTCCCTGCATCAGCTCGCTCATATTCAAATCCGGCGTCTCTGGAAGCTGGATAGAAATTCCGCTAAGATCCACCATACCGGACAGATCCATGGTACCTGCCGCCTGTCCGAAAGCGCTGGAGAAATCAAAGGAACCGGACAACGCGCTGTCATCAAACTGAAAGGCCTTCTGCAGCGCCTCTTCATCTACAGTAAAGAGGGATCCTGTATCAAATTCATTTTCATCGCTTTCTGCACCAAAAGGCTCGTTGGTAAATACATTGACCTGTGGATTCTCCAGCTGCTTCTGAACGATCTCGCTGCCGGCTGCCTTTTCTACCACATGTTTTGTCAGAGACGGCAGATATCCGATTCCTGTTGTCAGGAGCGTCCCATTTGCATCTTCAGAGGGCTTTACGATTCCCACAATCTCCATGTCCTCGCCGTTCTCTGCCAGATTCTCCATATATGCCGTATCGTCCCTCTTGTCGCGCCACACCTGATACTGCTCATCATAGGTGTAATAATCGCTGCTGTTTACCAGCTTGAACCTGACACCCAGGATTTCATCATAAGAATAATCCCGGATTTTATCCGGTACCTCAATGGTTTCCTCATTGACAAATTGCTGCACCATCCGTTCCAGTTCTTCTTCATCTCTGAGCCCCAGTGTATACAGCAAAAAGTCACTGATACTTCCGCCCGGCGTCAGAACCACTACACACTCATTATAGTTTTCCGGCCACCTTCCGGCCTTCACATCGTACTGCCCTTCATAAAGATCCGTATCTTCCGGCATCTCATAGAACATATCCGTGCTCATCATAGAGGACATCATGCTGTTGGAGCTGTTGCTGGAACTGATACCCATTGCTGCAAAGGAATTATCCGGATGTACCTGCCGGACTCCGTCTTCTTCCTGCAGATAGATCTGAGGGGTTACATTGTAGGAATATTCGATCGCATTGGTATACTTGTCAATGTCACTTTCGCCGCTGTCCAGATAGGACTTCAGCGACTTCAGGTCATTGGAATCCATGCTGGAAAACATGTCGGTCACCATCTGGATCACGCTGACATCGCCCTTATCCTTTTCGGACTTTTCCTGGGAATCGTCCGTCATCATCATAGAAGTCAGGTCAAAGCCTGCACTCTGTATCTGCAGAGGATACTCCGACAGAGTTTCCTCCTCGATAGACTGAATATAGGCATTGACGCCGGTGGACAGCGCCAGTATCAATGCAATCCCGATGATTCCGATAGATCCGGCAAAAGAGGTTAGAAGAGTCCTTGCCTTCTTGGTTTTTAAATTGTTAAAGCTCAATGCCAGAGCCGTCAGGAAGGACATGGAAGATTTTCCCATGTTTTTGTGCTCCGGCTCTTTCATTTCGGTCTCGTCAATCTCAAAAGCATCCGAATCCGAACGGATCTTTCCGTCTCTTAAGTTTACGATCCTGGTGGCATACTGCTGCGCCAGCTCCGGGTTGTGGGTCACCATCACCACCAGACGATCTCTGGCCACTTCCTTTAACAGATCCATGACCTGCACGCTGGTATCACTGTCCAGCGCTCCCGTAGGCTCATCTGCCAGAAGGATATCCGGGTCGTTTACCAGCGCTCTTGCGATGGCAACACGCTGCATCTGTCCGCCCGACAATTGATTGGGCTTCTTGTGGATCTGTTCTCCCAGCCCCACTTCCTCCAGCGCTTCCCTGGCCCTGCGTACCCTCTCTGCCTTATCGATCCCTGAGATCGTAAGGGCCAGCTCCACATTTGACAATATGGTCTGATGAGGGATCAGATTATAGCTTTGAAACACAAACCCGATCGTGTGATTCCGGTAGGAATCCCAGTCCCGGTCCTTATACTCTCTGGTGGATATCCCGTTGATGATCAGATCGCCGCTGTCATAACGGTCCAGCCCTCCGATAATATTCAAAAGCGTTGTCTTTCCCGAGCCGCTGGGGCCCAGGATTGCGACAAACTCATTGTCCCGCAAATTCAGGCTCACATCATCCAGTGCTTTCTGCACCAGACTGCCCGTCCGGTATTCTTTACAGATATGTCTGATCTGAAGCATGATTGTCTCCCCTTTTTCTGCCTTATTACATGGTTTATTATAAAATGCCTTTTAAGAGAAAACAACATTTTGCAATCCTTTTTTTGAATTGCAAAATGTTGTCTCTTTCTTTTTCTTTATTCCTCTTCTTTTGCCGGCGGTTCGATATAGAGACGCACCTTTGTGATTCGCTTATCTTTGACCTCTTCCACCACAAAAGTAAGACCATCCTCCTTGATCTCCACCACGTCTTTGCCGCCTTCGGCCGGGATATATCCCAACTGTTCCATCAGATATCCCGACAGTGTATCATAATTTTCCGTCTCCAGATTCAGCTCCAGTTCTTCATTCAGATCCCAGATCTGGATGCCTCCGTCCAGAAGATAGGTATTTTCATCTACTTGTACGATCTCCGGCTCAACTTCGTCATATTCTTCATTGATATCGCCCATAATCTCCTCGACCAGATCCTCGATGGTCACGATACCGGAAAAACCGCCGTACTCATCCACCAGGATCGCCATCCGCTTTCTCGCCTTCTGCATCTCACGGAACAGGGCATCCGCCTCTTTGGTCTCCGGTACGAAGAATGCTTTGTGAAGCATGTTCCGGATATCCATCTTTGCCGTATGGGACTTCCTGAGCTCGATCATCACGTCTTTCACATATAAAACGCCGATGATATTGTCGATATTCTCTTCATATACCGGAATCCGGGAATGTCTGGACTCCAGGATCTCATCGATCATCTCGTCAAACGGCTCGTCTATATCCAGCGTGAATACATCTCTTCTTGGAACCATAAGCTCCCTTGCTGTCCGGTCATCAAATGCGAAAACAGAATCAATCATTTCCCGTTCCTCATCATCAAAGGTACCGGTTTCATTTCCCATTTTCAGAAGTGCCTTGATCTCCTCTTCCGTCACCGCTTCTTCCTGGTCCTCCGTCTTCATATGAAGAGCCTTTAAAACCAGCTTGGTAGATACGGAAAGCAGCTTGATAAATGGTGACAGTACGATAGAAATATAGTGGATCGGCATCACCGTCAGCATGGAAAAAGCTTCCGCTTTCTGAAGCGCAATCCGCTTTGGCACCAGCTCACCAAACACCAGATTAAAAAACATCAAAATCAAAGTCAGACCGTTCCTCGCGATTCCGCTGCTGTATGGAATACCCAGATTCTGCAGCCACTCCGCCACATACGGCGCCAGTCCGGCAGCCGCGGATGCACTGGAATAGAATCCGGCAAAGGTAATCGCCACCTGAATCGTAGACAAAAATTTGGTCGAGTCTTCAAATAAGCCCTCGATCAGTTTCGCCTTCTTATTTCCTTCTGCCGCCAGCGTATGTATCCTCGTCTTATTAACGGATACCACCGCCATCTCAGCTCCGGCAAAATAAGCATTCATCAAAGTAAAAAACAACAGCAGCACTAAAGTGAAAATAATACTAGTCCCCGCAGGGTCTGCGTCCATAATTAATAACTCCTCCTAAAATAATCATTTTAGAAGGAGTATATCATGTTACGAAGTGTTTCGCAAGAGTTGTTTTAATGGGGACGTACACTTTTGCACATGGCTACGTCCCCATCCGCATTTCCCTATGTCCCTTTTTGCATTATCCCCTGTCCCTTTTTGTCATTTTCTATCACGTATGAAAATTTCCGTGCAGACAAAATGAGACTTCTGGCCAAAGATTTAATTAAAAAGCCATGCAAAGTAATACTTCTCTTTCCCTATCGTCACTTTATAGGCATCGTTGTCCTTATCCATTTTCCAGTGATACAGAAATGGGACTGTCTGTTTTACTTTTGGTCTGTCGCCCTTCCTGGCGCCTTCTACACTTATCTCCTTGAACCCTGGATAAAACATATATATGTTTTCAACTTCTTTCGCCCCGTAACGTCCTATACGATCCAATTCGTAAATATATTGATCTTCAAACTCTTCAACCTTAAATTTTGTCAAAAAGCCCTTTCGTACAAAAGCCACTGGACTAAGAATTCCCACAAAACTCCGCAACTCTCTCTATTCCCCGTCTCCAAATGAAATCTATCAAAAGAGGGGGGACAGGGTCAAATACGATCAGGGACACCCTGAAACGCAATTGGGGACGTACACCAACGCAAATGATATGCTCCCTTCTAAGTAGACAAGTGAAATAATAAAAACTTGTCACT
>OGRN01000430.1_pt1 | contig 40479 bp, 36 predicted proteins | sample 1553401 | NCBI WGS metagenome assembly OGRN01 (sample SAMEA2580096, study PRJEB22360) | human gut metagenome | biome: human gut; feature: human-associated habitat; material: faeces | place: Denmark | collected 2008/2010 | reverse complement strand
CCGTTTTTCATGGCGTATCCGATGCCGGCGAACTGGAGCATTTCGGTGTCGTTATATTGGTCGCCAAAGGCGATACATTCTTCAGGAAGGATGCCCAAGTGCGCGGCCAGTTTTTTCAGTGCGGCACCTTTGTTAGCGCCAGGGGCGATGAAGTCTACCCACAGGTTCCCGGAAGTGACAGCTTTGATCTCGCTGCCGAATCTTTCCTGGAAATAGGGCAGGAGATTGGTAGTGCCGTGAAAATCGCAGGCGGCCAGCTTCAGGAAAGGCTCCTGGATCGTGCTCAGATCTTCGCAGTAATGGATGTCATTGTGCAGATCCTCCCGCAGATGGCGGATGAATTCCTGGCTGGTGGAATCTGTATAGCAGTGGCTTTCGCAGGACAGCAGTGTATGGCAGTTTCCGAAATCTTTGGATGCCTGGATAATCCGAAGCCCCAGATCCCTTTGAATGATGCCTTTGGAAATGACTTCTCCCTTGCAGACACAGAGGGAACCATTTTCGGCGATGTAGGAAATTTCATCCTTTACAGGGGCGAAGAGACAGCGCTGGCTGTAGAGCTGACGTCCGCTGGCTGCTGCGAAATGAATCCCCTTTTCCTTCAGGCGCAGGATCAAATCAAATACCTCCGGATTGATTTCCTGAGCTCCATCTCTTAATAATGTACCGTCTAAATCGCTTGCGATCAGTTTTATCATAATCTAGTCTCCTTCTGTTGCGAAATCTGTTTTCAACTTTTATTGCGTATCTGGTCCGAACCCATTATAATATAAAAGAAATATAAATGGAAGAGAGGGCATTAAATATGAAAATCGGGATCGGAAACGATCATGCCGCAGTGGATATGAAGTTTGAGATTGTAAAATACCTGGAAGAGGCAGGGTATGAGGTTATAAATTATGGGACGGATACACATGAAAGTTGTGATTATCCTGAATATGGTGCAAAAGTAGCGCGTGCAGTAGCAAGCGGAGAGCTGGATCGCGGAATCCTGATCTGCGGCACGGGAGTCGGTATTTCGCTGGCTGCCAATAAGATCAGGGGAATCCGTGCGGTCGTCTGCTCAGAGCCTAGTACGGCCCGGCTGTCCCGTATGCACAATGACACCAACGTCCTGGCTTTCGGCGCTCGGATCGTGGGTGTGGAGACGGCAAAGGATATCGTGGATGCGTGGCTTGGCGCTGACTTTGAAGGCGGACGTCATCAGAGAAGAGTAGATATGTTGATGAAACTGGAAGAAGAGTAGAGATTGGGACAGGAGGAATGATGGAAGCGATAATCTTTGATGTAGACGGAACCTTGTGGGATGCAAAAGACGAGATTGTTTATTCCTGGAATAAAGCGCTGGAGGGCTGGCCCCAGATCGGCCGGCGGCTGACGGGAGAAATGATGACGCCGGAACTTGGGAAACCGATGGATGAGATCATGGATGATCTATTCCCAGAGCTGGATGACGCCGGACAGGAGCTTCTGGCGAAGGATCTGTACCGGATTGAAAATGAATGGATCGAGACGGCGCCCTGCCACTTATATGAGGGAATGCCGGAAACAGTCAGAGAACTAAGCCGTCGTTATCAATTGATGATCGTAAGCAACAGTCAGTCCGGATATATTGAGGCATTCCTGAAAAATACAGGACTTGGCGAATATTTTATCGATCACCTGTGCTTTGGAGATACCCAGAGACCAAAGGGAGAAAACATCCGCCTGATCATGGACAGGAATGGGATTAAAGACGCCGTATACGTGGGTGACACGGAAGGAGACGCACAGGCCTGCAAAGTTGCAGGGATACCGATGGTGTACGCTTCCTACGGGTTTGGAGAGGTAAAGGGAGACTATCCGTCTATCCGGAGATTTTCGGATCTGCTGGAGATGTTCTAAGAAAACAGGTTTTAGAAAACAAGAAGCATCTGCCGTTTTTCGGGCAGATGCTTCTTTTGGTGAGGTGAGTTATGCCTGAAGCATCAGAAGATGCTGGATTGCACCTTGATAGCCGGGCTGCGTTTCCAGAATAGCTTTGAGCTCATCAGCTGCTTTGTCATGACTGCCAAGCCCCAGATTGCCAAGAGCGATCAGGTAGTGGCAGTAGGTGTCGTTCCGATCCTGGATGTTGCTTGGAAATACTTCAATCTCTGGCAGAGATACCGCGAAGTAATCGTAACCGACTTTGTCAAACAAATGCTTCTCGCCGAAGGAAATCAGCTGATGATAACACTTGCGCGCGGCAGCGGTACGTCCCAGCTTTTCATTGGCCAGGCCCTGATAAAGAATGGTGTCGGAAGGCTGGTCGTTGTAGTACAGCACACTTCCTGGTTCGTCCAATCCCACAGAAGCACGGAGGAAACATTCTCTTGCGGTATCATTTTCGCCTTTTGCCTCATATGCGAGACCGAGATAGTAGTCGGCGATATTATCCTGTACGTTCGGAAGTTTGCCTTCACCCAGGTTTTCCGGATAAACTTTTGTGTCCTCCAGCAGCCGGATCGCCTCGTCGTACTGTCCGTTCTCCAGAAGCTGGATTGCCTTCTGGGTCAGAGCGTAGCGATATTGGGTGCTGACCTTGCCTTCGCCGCCTTCCCATGGATGGAAACGGTGAGAACTCAGGCAGGAAAGCGCTTTGTCATACTGACAGGTATTGTTCAAAAGTGTGATGTATTCTACATACAGGGCGTCTCTGTCCTCGGCAAGACTGACCCGTTCTTCCAGAAGTGCCAGACGGTCTTCGTTGGAAACGCCTGCCTTGGAGCAGAGCTGGTCGTACTCCAGCAGGAACCGGGAATACTCAGGATCCAGATCCAGCGCTTTCTTCATGGAAGTAAGAGCCTTTTCCATATCCTTTTCCTTGTTGTAGTATGCAATGGCAAGATTGCGGTATGCCATGGCAAACTTTGGATCTTCCTGAACAGATGTCTCCCAGTGGCGAACTGCCTTTTCGTACTGCTTCTTGTCATAGAAGAGACATCCCAGGTAGTAATGAGCCCGCGGCGCTTTTTCAAGAGCGGCAATAGCATGAGAAAGAATGATAACTTCCTCGACACGGTTCGGGAAACAGCAGTCAGATGATGCTTCTTCACCCTTTTGATAGTACTCTTTAGCAGTGGCGGCCTCTTTCTTGCATTCGCAGGTATATCCCAGATAGTATGAAATCATTGGAGAAGCGTCCTCGCATGCGGAGAGAATCTTAAATGCATCCTCATAGAATCCGGCTTTGAGATAATCGAGAGCCAGTTCCAGATAGTTGTGTGCGGGACGTCTCATGGCCTGTTTCCAGTTGTCCATCTCACCGGATACAAGGGCCTTTTCGTAGCGGATTCCCATATCCAGCGGATCGATGGCGGCTGATTCGTCAAGAAGTGCTGACGGATCCTGGTGAAGCGCCCGAAGGATCGCTGCTTTCAGGGTACGTGCCTTCATATTGTGCCAGTTGCGGATCATGGACTGCTCGATAAAGTTCAGCGCGGCGTGGTAGTCGCCCTTCCGGCAGGATAAGCAGGCCAGCCAGTAATACCCGCTGCTCTGGTTTTCATAACTCCAGGTAGCTTTATAAAATGCATCGAAAGCTTCCTCGTCTTTTCCTGTCATATGGAGAGCAAGCCCCAGGTTATAATAGCATTCACCATGATATGGATTCGGATTTTTCCAGGTCTGTTTTTCAATTGCTTTCCGGAAATAAGGAATACTTTCCTCAAAGTTTCCTCTGCGGTACAGCAGAAGTCCGTAAGCATTGTTCAGCCGGATATCGGAAGGATCCCGTTTCAGCCCTTCCAGATAATAGTCCTCCGGGGCGAAGGTGGCGTGGCGGTACTGTTCCAGGTGAAGACCGCCGAGATACAGTTCTTCTGTAGATTTCAGCTGTTCCGGAGGAAGCAGGGGATCTGCCGGTTCCGGAGTAGGCTCAAGTTCCGGCGCGGCTTCTGTGTAGGCAACCAGGACAGAGCCGTCTGCATCTTTGATGGAAATCGTGCAGCCTGAAAGATCCTGGAAAGATACCGGGAAGTCGGCATCATAAATATCTACCGGTGAAAGTGTCGCTGTATCAGTAAACAGGACGGAGCCGTCTTTTGACACCTGGATGGTCGCCTGATCATGGCGTGCAGATGCATAGGCCTTGATATGGCAGGAACCATTTTCAAGCTCCATGTTTACAGCTGCGTCTTTTGTGGCATTTTTCACCCGTCCTACATGTTTATATGGCATGAAATACTGGGTAAAGGTTTTTTCCTCCTGAGGCTTCAGCCAGGTAAAGTCCGGCTGATTGTCTGCATATACGCCAGTCATCAGCTCGATGTATGGACCGTCCTCATCTGTCAGATTGCGGTCCCATGCCTGCCCGAAATCACTGTTTCCCCAGGTCCACTGTTTTTTGCCCGGAGAAATGTGGTGATCTGCCACATGGAGAAGACCTGCATCCAGGTTTTCATCATAATTTCCGATAAAATCATAATCAGAGTGGGCAGCCATATAGGAGGTCGGCACCTTGATGTTGCGGTAGCAGGAGATGTCGATACCTTCTGAATAATCATATTTATAGTACTCACCTGTGGCAATAGGGAAGGTGGATACGGCACGTTTTCCGTGATCCATGACGGCATGCACATCCGGCGGAAATACAGAGTAGGTGTATTCATTGACCGGAACAGCAGGGTTTGCCCACCACAGGAAGGTCTGCGGCATATCTGTGCGGTTATAGAGCTGGCCTTTGATCTCAATGTAAGCTTTATCCGGATACAGGGTAAAGGCGCCCATGCCTTTGGTGCCGTACATCTTGTCAATCTCACTGACATAGACGGTGGCGGAACCATCCTCGTGTTCCTGATAGAAATAGTCTACCGGAGAATAGGTGGACGGGCGGTGATGCTGAGGCCAGTTGAACTCGATCCCGCCGGAGATCCAGGGGCCGGTAAGGCCTACCAGGGCCGGTTTGATCACATGGTTATAATAGACAAAATCATAGTTGTTTGTCTTATCGTATGCCCGCTGGATACGGCCGCCGATCTCTGGCAGGATCATAACCTTGAGATAATCATTCTCCAGGTAAATGGCATGATAATCCACATCTTCTTTTGTGTCTGATATTTTTTCTGTGACGGGGAGAGGGTAAACCTTTCCGCTGCTTCCCTGATATGCACGGTTTTCCAGGAATAACGGGCTTTTTTCCGGTTCTGCGGCCGGATAGGTCGGAATGGTTACGCTTTCTTCCCATACATGTACGCGTTGCATTGTCATAACAGTTCTCCTTTCCTGTCTGTCCTGTTCGCTTTTTGTTCTTATGGTTAGGATATCACGGACAGGCAGTGGAGAAAATGGCATAAACGATAAAAACATGGACAATATTCCACTAAAGTGCTATATTAATCCCAAAGAATCCAGGAGGTGAAAAACGTGTCAGATGGAATCGGAAAAGCAGAGGGATTTCAGGATGAAACCTATCTGATCGTCCCGACAGAGTCGTTTGCAGAATATATGGAGCACCCGCTGATCCGGACGGCGTATCTGACGGATGTAGGCTTTTTCCCGAAGGCGAAGGAGCATTACCGGGAGAGAGAAGAAGGGGCGGATCAGTATATCCTGATCTATTGCACAGAAGGGAAAGGCATCATAGAAGTAGAAGATCAGAAATACCATCTGGGGCGTTCAGACGCGTTCTGTATTCCCCGTCATAAGCGGCACCGGTATTATGCGGATGAGTCGGAACCATGGAGTATCTTGTGGGTCCATTTTAAGGGAGAGAGTATTTCCTATTATCCGGTGCAGGAATGCCGGGTGGTTCATCTGGCGTCCCGTGCCAGCGACAACCGGATGATGGTTCTTTTTAAGCTTTTGTTTCGGGTGCTGGAGCGTAACTATACATTAGGAAATTTTATCTACATATCTCAGGTGCTGTCGCTGATCCTGTCGGAAATTTATTTCCGGGAGAAAATGGATGAGAGTACGACACAGGACCGGCATGTGACACTGGTGATCCGATATATGTATCAGAATCTGAACAAAAATCTGACGCTGGCGGAGATTTCTCAGGAGGTGCAGCTTTCCAAGAGCTATCTGAACGCTATCTTTAAGGCTCAGACGGGAAAGTCGCCGGTGGAGTTTTTTATCCATTTAAAAATGCAGGAGGCCTGTAAGCTCCTGAAGTCCGGGCAGATGTATGTCTATGAGGCCGCCGCCGCTCTGGGCTATGAAGATCAGTACTACTTCTCGCGTATTTTTAAGAAGGTAGTGGGGGTGTCTCCCAGGGATTACCAGAATGGAGATTATTTTTATCCAGAGTAAGATAGTCCATCAATGGATAAAATATGGAATTTTTAAAAAGAGAAAAGCATGCTATACTTTAGATCAGAAATCGGAGATAAGAACATCAAAAAAAGAGGAGGATGATACTATGGAAACTGGAATTCCTGAGAAAATGCTGGGAATGAAACTGCCGGGCGGTGCGAAAGTCCAGGCGGTTGAAGTAGACGTGCCCCATCCGGGACCGGGACAGGTGCTGCTGAAAATGAAAGCGGCAAGCCTGTGCGGAAGTGACTTGAAATACATTTATTATGAACACACGGACAAGACGGGCGGAGCAAGATATGATGACGTAATTGCCGGCCATGAGCCAAGCGGACAGGTCGTAGAGGTAGGCGAAGACGTCAGCGACTTTAAGATCGGAGACCGGGTAGTTGTTTACCATATCCAGGGATGTGGATATTGTGATGAGTGCCGCAAGGGATTTTTCATCAACTGCCAGAACCCGGAGCGCCGCGCGTATGGATGGCAGAGAGACGGCGCGCTGGCAGAGTACATGGTAGCAGACGTCAGCACCTGCATTCATCTGCCGGATTTCCTGACTTATGAAGATGGAGCGATGATTGCCTGCGGATTCGGAACCGCTTATCAGGGGCTGCTTCGTGCCAATGTATCCGGAAATGACCGCGTGCTGGTCATGGGACAGGGACCGGTCGGCCAGGCTGCAGTAATCCTGGCAAAGGCTCTGGGCGCGCAGACCATCGCGGTGGATATTGCAGAGGAACGTCTGGAGATGGCAAAGAAAATCGGTGCAGATGAAGTTCTCCTGGGCGATGATGATATGGTAGAGAATGTTATGAAGATGACCGGAGGAAAAGGCGTGGAAGTGGCTATCGACTGCTCCGGCAGCAGCATCGGCCGTCACAGATGTCTGGAAGTTGCAAGAATGTGGGGCAACGTGGTATTCCTAGGCGAGCAGGGAACTGTGACCTTTGAGCCAAGTCCGCTCCTGCTACATAAGAACCTGACGCTCCACGGATCCTGGGTGACTTCTGTGTCAAATATGGAGAAGCTGGTAGAACTCTTAGACCGCAAGAAAATACATCCGAGTCAGATCATCACCCATCGCTTCCCGCTGCGTGAGACTGACAAGGCATTTGAAGCATTCGCAACAGGAAAAACAGGAAAAGTGTGCGTCTGCCACGAGATGGAATAAGACAGATCAAAAGTCCGTTCTTTTCATGGAGCATGGAAAGGGCGGACTTTTCCGCAAAATAAAATATCGAGGGAGATGAGATCATGGATCACGTAACGAGATTGAGAGAATGGATGAAAGCAGGAGGATATGACGGAGTCATCTTAAGCCGGAGGGATAATTTTACCTGGATCAGCGGTGGAGCAAAAAATGCAGTATGCACCAATGCGGAAGTTGGGATCGGGCATTATGTTGTCAGCCGGGAAGATGTAAAACTCCTGGCCGACAGCAGCGATGCGCCCCGGATGGCGAAGGAGCAGAATCCGCTGGAGGCAGAGACGATCCTTGTACCCTGGTACACTTCTATGGAAGAATATATGCAGAAGATGACAGAAGGGAAGACTTATGTTTCCGATACGGGAATTGCGGGGACGAAAAACGTACAGAGCCAGCTGGTAGAGCTTCGGATGCATTTAGATGAGGAAGAAGTTCGCCGCTATCGCGAAATCGGACAGGTCTGCGCCAGGATCGTAGAAAGCGTCTGCAAAGATGCGCGCCCCGGACAGACCGAAGAAGAGGTGGCCTGTGAGTTGAAATGCCGCTGTCTGAAAGAAGGCATCAGCCCGGACTGTGTGTTAGTCGGATCTGACGAGCGGATCCTGAACTACCGGCATCCCGTGCCGACGGATAAAAAGATTGAAAACAGTCTGATGGTTGTGCTGGGCGGCGAAAAATATGGCTTAAATATCAGCATGACCCGGATCAGATATTTTGGGCCGGTACCGGAAGAAATCAAGAAAAGATATGAGAGTACGGCATATATTTTCGCGTGCATGCAGTGTATGATGAAAGACGGCATGTCCTATCAAGAATATTTTCAGAAAGTACAGGAGCTGTACCAGGAAGCCGGTTATGACGGCGAATGGAAGATGCATCACCAGGGCGGACCTACCGGATACGGATGCCGTGAATTCGTGGTAACACCCGACACTCCGGGGCAGATATTTAAAGGAGAAGCCTTCGCATGGAATCCTACGATTGAAGGAACAAAATGCGAAGAAACCACCTACCTGGCAGAAAACAAAATCGAAACCTTTACACGGACAAAAGAATGGCCGAGCCATGTGGTAGATACACCATACGGGGACTATGAAGTGGCTGATATTTTGGAAAAATAAACTTGTTTATTTTCCAGGTTCCGCTGTACCGGGCGGACAGAAATAGCAGCGTTTGTGCGAGAATCCCATAAATTAAAGGCATCTCAAAATGATACAGTCGCACAGTTAATCGAGCAGTATTCCATGGAGGAAGAAGAGGCCAGGAAGACAGTAGAAAAATATTGGAATTCCTGATAAATTGAGAAGGGGCTGTTGCTTTAACAACTAATAAAATCGTGAGTGTGAAACTTTTTCTGTAAATATGCAACTGAAAGGTTCTTCTATGAAAAAATCTAATTCATAGGAGGGCCTTTTATTATGGAAAAACAAAAGACACTGTATATCCTTCTGAGTGAATTGGGGACGGGGGATTTTTAGAAATCCCCCGTCCCCAATTCAGCTAAAAAATTATTTCCAATCCAGCATGTATTTCTGGAATACGACTGCGTCGTGAGCGTCTTTGTCAAGCTGTTCTTCGGATGCGCCGTGGCTGATATCGCGCCATACATGGATGTCCTGGCCAACCTGTCCACCCATGGTGACGAATGGCTCCATGACTACGGTGCCGTCATACCCGATGTCTCTTAAAGCGTCGCCGATTTCTCTCCATGGAGTACGTCCTTTTCCGGGAACCATACGGTTGCACTCTCCGGTGTGGAAGTGGCCGAGTAAGTCCCCGGCTGTCCGGATGGCGTCGCCGATACTGGATTCTTCTATATTCATATGGAAGGTATCAAGCATTACTTTCACGTTGTCCATGCCGACTTCTTTGACAAATGCAACGCCTTCTTCTGCTGTGTTTAAGATGTGGTTTTCAAAACGATTCAAAACCTCCATCCCCATATTGATGCCATATTGCTTTGCCACAGGAGCGATATCCTGCATAGCTTCGACGCTGCGTTTCCAGTCGCCGGCTTTATCTACGCCCTGAGAAAAGTCCAGCGGCCAGTAAGAATACAAAGCACCGCCGATCAGATGAATATCAAGCTGCGCCATGACATCAAAAAGACGGGTGAACCATTCTTTTGCATTCTTGCGGATCGCAGGATCAGAAGAGCCCAGGTTGTGATCATATGTCGGGCCGTATCCGGCGGTAAGTTCAATGTTGTTTGCCTTTGCACAGTCACGAAGAGCCTGGATCTGCTCTTTTGTGTAATCTGGCAGAGGAGCCGCACCTACCTCTAAGATATCGAAGCCAAGACGAGCCACTTTGTCGACATAATATGTATAGTCCGCTGCCCATTCTTTTTCCCAGTAAGCATAGTAAATTCCGTGTTTCATAGCCTAAGATTCCTCCTTTTTCTTATCGAATTTCCTTCATAGTATAGCACCAGAATGTCAAAAAAACAACAAAATTGCCTAATGGATTTTTTGAAATATGGAAAATAATTGTGCGAACTGGACAAAACCTATTGAAAATTAAGAAAATGAGTGCTATAATAAACGCATGTTTAAAAAGTACTTAAATAAACACCTTAAAAAAGTAGGTGGGCGGGGGAATGAAAGCAGGTACAAATAATTCAGATGTGAGGAGGATGAACAGGAATCGTGTGTTCCGGTTCATTAATCATACAAAAGAGACTTGTATGTCGGAAATTTCTTCTGCGCTTGAGATCAGCGGCCCGACAGTCATGTCGATTGTGAAGGAACTGAAAGAAGCAGGCGTAATCAAAGAGGTAGGCGAGTATGAGTCTACGGGAGGAAGAAAGGCGAAGGCCATTGCATCAGTAAAAGATTTCCGCTATGCCATAGGCGTAGATATTACATTAAATCATGTGGGCCTGGTTTACACAGACTTGAGTGAAGAGGCACTGGCACATAAGCGTATCCAGAAAACATTTCAGAGAAGTGAGCAATACAAAAAAGAGATTGCTGAAATCGTAAAGGAATTTGTGAAAGAGAATGAGATCCCGGAAAGCCAGATCCTTGGCATGGGGCTTTCTATGCCGGTGATTGTTGACCGGGTGAAAAACACAATATCAAATTCGCATGTGCTGGGGTATTACGGGATACCGTGCGAAGAGTGGACGGCAAAAATGCCGTATCCCTGTGTACTCATGAATGATGCAAATGCCGCGGCTCTTGCAGAAGTAACCTGGCAGAAGGATCAGGAAAGTATGGTGTATCTCCTGCTGAGTAATTCGGTGGGCGGAGCAGTGTTTCTCCAGCCTGAGCGCCGAAGAGGAGAAGATGAATGCCCGACGGAAAATCCGGTATATACCCATGAAGGGGATCACTGGAGAAGTGGAGAATTTGGACATATGACATTATATCCCGGCGGAGAGCCTTGCTATTGTGGAAAGAAAGGCTGTGTAGATGTCTATTGCTCGGCAAAAAATCTTGCAGACCTGGAAGATGGAAGGCTGGAACTTTTCTTTGAACAAATGGAGAAGGGCAGGCAAGAATACAGAGATATCTGGGAAAGATATCTGGATTATCTTGCAGTAGCGGTGGACAACTTGAGAATGGCATTTGACTGTGATGTGGTTCTAGGCGGTTATGTCGGAAGCTTTATAGAACCGTACATAGATGAATTAAGAGACCGTCTGGCTCCTTTGGACATTTTTGATCACGATGGATCTTATGCGAGAGCATGCCGCTATCAGAAGGAAGCCTCAGCGCTGGGAGCGGCACTGTATCAGATGGAAGAATATATTTCATCGATATAAAGTATTGTGCCAATGTAACGAAAAACAGGGTTGATAAAAAAATAACATTATGCAACTTGTATAAAAAACGAAAAAATATTTTGTCTGATATTACGTATTGCGAAAAATAGTCTGACAGGAATATAATTAAATCAAATTTATAAAACACCTTTATAAAAGGCGAGATAAAAATGTAGAACGGCCAGCAACCGGAAGGAGGACAAAATGGGAATTATTGAAAAAATGAGACTGGATGGAAAGGCAATCTATGTTACAGGCGCTGCAAGCGGTATCGGAAAATGTGCAGCTATGGCGTTTGCAGAAGCAGGAGCAGATGTTGCTATCGTTGACATCAATATTGAAGGCGCTCAGAAAGTAGCAGATGAGATCAAAGAAGCTACTGGATCTAATACGATCGCAATTGAATGTGATGTTACGAAACAGGATCAGGTTGAGGCGATGGTTGCAAAAGTAGTTGAGACCTATGGCAAATTGGATGCATGCTATAACAACGCGGGAATCTGTATTAACCAGCCGGCAGAAGAGATGACATTTGAACAGTGGAAAAAAGTCATTGATATCAACCTCACCGGAGTTTATCTTTGTGCAACAGCTGCAGGTAGAGTAATGCTGAAACAGGGATATGGATCTATCATCAACACGGCTTCTATGTCCGGACATATCGTAAACGTTCCACAGCCGCAGTGTGCATATAATGCATCCAAGGCAGGTGTGATCATGCTGACAAAATCTCTGGCAGTAGAGTGGGCAAAGAAGGGTGTACGTGTCAACTGCATCAGCCCTGGATACATCGGAACAGAATTAATTATGAATGCGGATCATCTGAAACCGCTGATTGCACAGTGGAACGCTATGGCTCCTATGGGAAGAGTTGGAAAACCAGAAGAGCTGCAGTCCATCCTGGTATACCTGGCTGGCGACAGCTGTCCGTTCACAACAGGTTCCGATATCGTTGTAGACGGAGCGTTTACTTGCTTCTAAATTATTAAGATAGCTAATAGCAAAGGCTATAAAAAATACATTTTCATTAAAAAGGAGGACGAAATATGAAAAAGAAAGTGTTAAGCGCTATCCTTTGCATCGCAATGGTAGCAACCATGCTGATCGGATGCTCTAGCGGTGGATCATCTGACAGCGGAGACAGTGGGGACAGCGGATCCGATGAAGGTTCTGGCGGCGGAAAGAAGATCGGCATTACTGTTCAGAACATCGAGAATGCATACTGGGCAGGCGTTATGAGCAAACTCCAGGAAATCCTGGACGAGAATGGATACGACGCTACTATCGTTGGATGCGAAGAGAATGCATCAACACAGATCAGCCAGATCGAAAACTTCATCACCAGTGGATGTGATCTGATCATGGTTCATCCGCACGATGCAGATGCAGTAGAAGCATCCTGTAAAGAAGCTCTGGATGCAGGCATTAAAGTAATGTGCTGGGATAACGAGATGGAAAATACCACAGCTAACTGGGTTCTTGACAACACAGCGCTTGGTAAAGAGATCGGTAAAACAGCAGCTAACTTCATCAACGAACACTTCACATCTGATGATCCGGCAGAAGTATGTGTAATCGGTAAACCGGATACACAGGTTCTGTTAGAGAGACAGCAGGGTATTGAAGCTGGACTGAAAGAGAACTGTGAAGACAACTATGAGATCGTTGCAACGATCGAAGGTGTTGTAAACAACGAAGTTCAGTCCCAGGCTGAAACAGTTCTTCAGGCTCACCCAGATTGTAAGGTATGGGTTGGTGTAGGCGCCGGCGCTATGATCGGATCCAACACAGCACTCCTTGCACACTATGGTGGAAAAGGCAACATCCCGGAGGATGTTGGAGTTATCACAACTGACGTTACAAAAGAGCAGTTAGATTCTCTGCAGGCTGGAGACGAAGCTGTTAGAGCTATCGTAGGATTTGAAGGATCCAACACTGATACAGCACAGGCTTGCTACGAAATGTTTGAGAAGATCCTGAACGGCGACTTTGATAATGTTTCAGGCGATGATAAGAACGTATACAGACCGACAATGGAAATCAACTCCGATAACATTGAAGAGATCCAGGCAGGTATGTAATAGTTGTCTAAAAAGTAGCTGGTTAATACAAACAATGGGGGCAGCTTGGTAAGGGCTGCCTCCAAAAATATCACGGGGGAAGAATATGAGCGAAGAATATGTATTGGAATTAGAGCATATAAGAAAAGAATACCCGGGTGTTGTTGCGCTGAAAGATGTTACGCTTCAGTTGAAAAAGGGCGAGATTCTGGCTTTGATCGGTGAGAACGGAGCTGGAAAGTCTACCTTGATCAAGTGTTGCTCCGGGGCGGTTATTCCGACCTCCGGTAAGATCAAAGTAAACGGAAAAGAATTTACAAGCATGACGCCGCAGCTTGCGTCTGAAAATGGTATCGCAATTATTTATCAGGAGTTCAACAACGTAAAAGAACTGTCAGCGGCAGAAAACTTATTTCTGGGACATCCGATAAAAAAAGGAATTATTGTTGATAAGGCTGCTATGGAAAAAGAAGCGGCCAAGGCGTTTGAAAGATTACATATTAAGATCAATCCGAAGGAATTAATGAAAAACTTAACTGTCGGCTATCAGCAGATGGTAGAAATTGCAAAGGCGATTCAGCAGAATGCAAAGATCCTGATCATGGATGAGCCATCCGCGCCTCTGACAAGTAAGGAAGTCGAGAGTATGTTTGAGGTGGTAGAGCTCTTAAAAGAGCAGGGCGTATCTATCATTTACATCTCTCATCGTTTGGAAGAGATCTATCGATTGTCAGACAGAATCGAAGTCCTGCGTGATGGAGAATATATCAAGACTTTGATCACCAAGGACAGCGAGGTGCAGGAACTGATCAAACTGATGGTAGGCCGTGAACTGACAGAGACCTATCCGCCGAGAGGAGACTGCATTAAGAAAGACGAAGTAGTTCTGGAGCTTAAGAACGTCACCGGAAATGGCGACCGGGATATCAGCCTGAAAGTACATAGAGGAGAAATCCTTGGCCTTGGAGGACTGGTAGGAGCCGGCCGTACCGAGCTTGCAGAGATGATTTTTGGCGCTGCTAAAAAGCAGTCCGGCCAGATCATATTTAAAGGAAAAGAAGTCAACCCGAAGAGCCCTCGGGAGGCAATAGATTTGGGAATCGCGCTGGTGCCGGAGGATCGGAAGCGTCATGGCGCTATGCTGGGCATATCTATTAAGAATAATATTAATATGCCGATTTACCAGAGAAACTCTACGTTGAGCGTGATCAATTCCAAGAAGGAAAAAGAGATCGCTGAAAAATACAAAGAGAATATGGCCATTAAGACTCCGTCTTTGAATCAGCTGGTAAAGAACCTAAGTGGTGGTAATCAGCAGAAGGTTATCCTTGGAAGATGGCTGGCGGCCGATTCCGAACTGATCATATTTGACGAGCCTACACGTGGTATTGATGTAGGTGCAAAACATGAGATTTATAAGTTAATGAACGATTTAGTGGAAAAAGAGGGAAAGGCAATTCTGATGATTTCTTCTGAAATGGAAGAATTAATGGGTATGTCAGACAGGATTATTGTCCTGGCAGAAGGTGATATGACTGGTGAGATCAGTAAAGATGAATTCAGTCAGGAAACTATTATGGCATATGCATCAGCGGCTAAGTCCAAGGTTGAGGAGGCTTAATTATGAATAATAGCAAAGTAATGTATCAGATAAAGGATAAGGCGATCTGGCTTGTGCTGATTGTGCTGGTGATTGCCTTTACAGTTGCAAATCCAAGATTTATCAATCCATCGAACCTGTTAACCCTGCTTAGACAGGTGGCATTCTATGGTATTGCATCCGTTGGTATGATGTTTGTCATCCTGCTTGGTGATATCGACCTTTCAGTTGGTACGATTATGTCCTTTGTAAATATCATCGGTGCTTACATGATGGTTAATATGGGAATGAACATGTATCTGGCATGTATTCTTTCTATGATTGCAGCTACATTGATTGGTGTGTTGAATGGTTTCATGGTTTCAACGGTAGGAATACCGGCTATTATAGCGACATTCGCCACGCAAACGGGCTTTAATGGTCTGGCGTATATCATATGTGGTGGTATGCCGATCAGCGGTTTTCCGGATGGATTCACAACACTTGGTCAGGGTTATGTAGGAATCGTTCCGATCCCGGTTATTATCATGGCAGTCTGCTTTGCCGTTGGTTCTTTCATTTTGAATAAGACATACTTTGGACGTTATTTCTACGCTGTTGGTGGAAATATCGAAGCAGCAAAACTTTCCGGTATTCGTGTCGGCGTTGTAAAATACCTGGTATTTGCACTTTCCGGATTCTTCTCCGGACTTGCAGGTCTTGTGCTTCTGTCTCGTACGAACTCTGGTAATGCGTCAGCTGCTACTGGTGAAGAGTTCAACGTAATCACTTGTGTAGTTCTGGGTGGTGTATCCATTACTGGTGGCTATGGTAAAATGTCAGGTGTAGTTGCAGGTACCTGTATCATCGGTGCTCTCAAGAATGGTATGGTATTGATGAATATCAACTCCTATGTTCAGGATATTGTATTAGGTATCGTACTTGCCTTTGCAGTTGGATTTGACTGTATCCAGAAGAAATCACAGCAGAATTAATTTAGTTAAGATACGAAAAAGTAAAATCCCGGCAAGTATTTTGCCGGGATTTTGTGCAAACTAGAGGAGTTTGGGAAAGGAGAAATATGCGTACAATTAAAGCAGAACCGATCAACAGAGAGGCATATGCACCTTTCGGAGCCTATTATGACTATCTGAATCCAGATGGTTATGCATTGGAGGGAGAGATTCACAAGTTTTATCCAGACAGAATCAGCGAGTCCTGTACAACACGGATGGGATACTCTCCCATTGCAGTAAAAAAAGAAGAGAGAAGGATTGTGAAATCTGTGGAATATCACACTTCATCACCAGAAATGATCCTTCCTTTGAATGATGACATGATTATCCATGTTGCGCCGGCATCTGCTGGTGTTCCGGTGCCGGAATGGACGAAGGCCTTTATCGTTCCAAAAGGGACTATGGTAAAGATTAATACGGCAGTCTGGCATCTGGCGCCTCTTCCGGTGCATCAGGATGTACTGCACGCCATGATTATTCTTCCGGAATGTACATATGCGAATGATTGTACTGTAGTGGAGTTAGATGAGAAAGAGCAGTTTGAGATCATATGCGAATCAGACAGCTGATTTATAGAGGAGGACATTGATTTATGAAAGCAGCAGTCTATCACGGCCCGGGTGACTTGAGAGTGGAAGATGTCCCAGTCCGTGAGCTGAAAGACAACGAAGTAAAGATTCGGGTGAAATACTGCGGAATCTGTGGGACAGATATTCACATCTTCCACGGAGATGGCGGATGCTGTGAGGTGACTCCGCCCCTGATCCCGGGACATGAGTTTTCCGGCGTAGTGGCGGAAGTAGGAGCTGGAGTGACATCCGTAAAGCCGGGAGACCGAGTGACCGGGGATCCCAACGACATGTGCGGAGAATGTTATTTCTGTAAGAATGGGATGCAGCATTTCTGCAAAAACAATATCGGAATAGGAACGACAGTTGACGGAGGCTTTGCTGAATATGTGATTATGCGGGAAAAACAGGTATACAAATTTTCCGATCAGTTAAGCTTTCTGGAGGCTGCGATGACAGAACCTATTTCCTGCTGCCTTCGCGGAATAGACCTCTGCCATATCAGGGCAGGCAGCACGGTGCTGGTTATCGGAGGCGGACCGATCGGTATGATCATGTTGCAGCTCGCCAGACATGCAGGAGCTTCAAAGCTTATTTTGTCTGAACCGGTGGCGGAAAAAAGAGAACAGGCATTAAAGCTTGGGGCAACGAAGACGGTTGACCCGACAAGAGAAGATGTACAGGCGGTATTGTCTGATTATTGTGAAAATGTAGATGTGGTGATCGAATGCGTCGGCAATATCCACACCCAGGAGGATGCGGTAAAATTTGCCGGAAAAGGCGCGACGATCATGTATTTTGGACTTGCAGCGCCGGATGAAAGTTTCCCGATCAGGCCGGACGATATTTTTAAGAAAGAGCTGCGTATTACTTCTTCCTATATCAATCCCTATACTTTTGAAAGGGCTGTCCAGGTACTGGAATCTGGAATGATCGAACTAAAAAGCCTGATCACCAACGTGGTGCCGTTAGAGCAGATCGCGGACGTATTTACGAAACCAGAGTATCGAAGGACGGGGAAGGTTATGATCCAGATTTCATAACCGGAGAAGATGTATGGATATCGAAAGATTGAGTTCCAATGAAATAAAGATCAAGAACCGGCAGCGGATATACCAGTATATCCGGATGAACGGATCGGCGTCGAAACAGGATCTGGTGGTGGCTCTGCAGCTGAGTCTGCCTACAGTCACCCAGAACCTGGAATATCTGAAACAGACAGCTCTGATCGATGCTTCAAAAAAGATCACCAATACAGGTGGACGTAATGCGACGGCATTCAGTTATCTGAAAAAAGCAAAGATGGCAATCGGCGTCTATATTTCGTCCCATCACATGAATGCCGTTGCGGTGAATCTGTCCGGGGAAGTAGAGGCGTTGGTAAAGGAGCAGATTACATTTAATCTGGAAGATGACGCGTATCTGAGGAAGTTGGGAACAGTTGTTGAGAAGGTAAAAGAGCAAGCCGGTATCAGAGAGGAGGATCTGCTGGGAGTAGGGATTGCGGTTCCGGGCCTGGTGTCAGATGACGGCACCTGTGTCACATACGGGCTTACCCTGGATTTTACAGGAAAGACCAGGGATGAGATCGGAAAATATATTCCTTATTCCTGCAGGTTGGTACACGACTCTTATGCGGCGGGATATATTGAAACATGGAAGAATCAAAGCATCAGGAATGCATTTTATATCAGTTTAAGTAACAGTGTCGGCGGCTCCATTATCATTGATCATGAGATTTACGAAGGAGATACGCAGAAAGGCGGAGAGATTGGTCACATGATCGTGGTACCGGAAGGCGGAGAAAAATGTTACTGCGGAAAATACGGCTGTTTTGACACAGTCTGCAAAGCGGGGAACCTGGACTGGTATACCAATGGGAATCTGGAACAGTATTTTGACAGACTAAGAGAAAAGGATCACACAGCAGTAAAATTATGGGAAGAGTATCTGGATCATCTGGCACTTGCTATTCATAATATCCGGATCCTCTTCGACGGAAAGATTATCCTGGGCGGATATGTGGGAGCATATATCGGCGAATATATGGATGAATTGTGTCAGCGGGTGGACGACAAGAATCCATTTGGAGATTGCGCCAGGGATTATCTCTATCCCTGTCATTACAAAAAAGAGGCGTCGGCAGCGGGAGCGGCAATCTTCTTTATTGATGAATTTTTGGCGGATATTTAGTTGACAGGACCTTTTTTTGGAAGTATTATTTAAATAGGTTTTATAAAAGTGGTTTAAATAATGAAAAGGAGGACAAACATGAACTATTTACTGGGTACGGACATAGGAACATCGGGAACAAAAACAATCCTGATGGATACGAATGGAAAGTTGATCGCGCAGGATCTTCAGGAGTATGATGTGTTAACACCGGCGCCGCTCTGGGCGGAACAGTGGCCGGATGTATGGTATGAGGCGACGAAGGATTCTATCCGTAATACAGTGTCAAAGGCGAAAGAGGCCGGCGTCAGCAGCGAGGACATCAAAGGAATTGCCATCAGCGGACTGTACGGAGGATCCGGGATCCCGCTGGATGAGAATATGGAACCGGTGCGCCCATGTATGATCTGGATGGACAGAAGAGCGGATGAAGAGACAAAATGGGTGCTGGATCATATCGGAGAGGAGAAACTTCAGGAAATCACTTTTAACGGCGCGGATCCTTACTATGGATACACCAAGATTCTCTGGATGAAGAATCACGAACCAGAGAACTGGGCAAAGACAAAAATGTTCCTGCCTCCAAATGATTACGTGATCTATAAACTGACCGGAGAGATTGCCATCGACTATTCTTCTGCCGGAAATATCGGCGGTATCTTTGATATGAATAAAAGAGAATGGTCTAAAGAACTGATGGATGCCATGGGAATCCCGATGTCCATGATGCCGCAGCGGATCGTGGAGTCTACAGATGTGGTAGGCGGCATGACAAAAGAAGCGGCAGAGGATCTGGGATTGTGGGAAGGATTCCCGGTGATCGCCAGCGGAATTGACTGTGGTGCAGCCAACATCGGGCTTGGTGTATTTGAGTCCGGGATCTATGCTGCGGCTATCGGCACGTCTATGTGCGCGGCGCTGATCTCTGACAAGCCGATGAAAGGAAACGGACTGATCGTATGGCCGTACCTTTATGACGCAAAGAAGCTCTCCTACTATTTCGCAGGCGGAAATACAGCCGGCGCCATTGTAAAATGGTTCCGCAATACGCTGTGCCAGTGGGAAGTAGAGCAGCAGAAAAATGGCGGACCAAGCATGTACGATGTAATGAATGAAGCCGCGGAAAAGATTCCGGCAGGAAGTGAAGGACTGGTAGTACTTCCGTACTTCATGGGTGAAAGAAGCCCGATCTGGGATTCTGACGCAAAGGGAACCATCGTAGGACTTTCTCTGACTCATACAAAAGGGCATATCTATCGTGCATTCCTGGAGGCAGTTGCATATTGCCTGCGTGATGCGATGGAAGCGACAGGGGATGACCTGGGCGAATATATCCTGATCGCCGGAGGCGTGACCAAATCAAAGGTTTGGCGTCAGATTTTCGCAGATGTGACAGGATACCCGGTGGTTTGCCCGATCTATGATGTAGAGGCGAATATGGGCGACGTCATGCTGGCAGGTATCGGAACCGGACTTCTGACCTATGAAGAGGTGAAGAAGTGGCAGGTACTGGATGAGAAGATCATGCCAAATGAAGAAAACCATAAGAAATATAACGAATATTTCAGACTGTATAAGAGTATTTACAATCATCTGAAAGATGACATGAAAGAACTGACAAAAATCCGGTAAGATACGGGAAAAGAAAAAAGCCGCAGCTACAGTGAAAAGCCACTGATGCTGTGGCTTTTTGATTGTTCTGAAAAATCATGCGAAAAACAACATAAAACAACATGAAATTAGTTGATTTGTGTGGGGTTATGTGCTACCATAAACATATAAACTAGAAAACCAACGAAAAGAAAGGAAGGTTTGGCGTGATGAAGAGTGAACTGGAAATCAAAGAGGAAATGTGTGAAATCGGAAGACGTGTTTACAACAGGGGAATGGTGGCTGCAAACGACGGTAATTTTTCTGTAAAGCTTAATGATAACGAATTTTTATGCACACCTACCGGAGTCAGCAAGGGATTTATGACACCGGAGTTCATCTGCAAAGTAAATGCGAAAGGAGAGGTGCTGGAAGCGAATGAAGGGTTCCGTCCGTCCTCAGAAGTAAAGATGCATATGCGCATTTATGCAAAGCGTCCGGATGTGAATGCGGTCGTACATGCCCACCCGATGTATGCCACTTCCTTTGCTATCGCAGGGAAACCATTGATGGATCCGATTATGCCGGAAGCGGTAATCTCACTGGGCGGTGTACCTCTGGCAAAATATGGTACGCCGGGAACGATGGAGGTGCCGGATTCCATCGAAGGATTTCTGGATGACTATGATGCAGTACTTTTGGAAAATCATGGCGCGCTGACATATTCAGATTCTCTGATGAATGCGTATTACAAGATGGAATCGGTTGAGTTCTATGCCCGTCTGATGTATCAGGCGCAGATGCTGGGCGGCGCTCAGATCATTCCGCCGGAAAAGGTAGAAGAACTCTATGAGACTCGCCGGAATATGCATGTAGTCGGCAGGCACCCGGCCGTAAAATAGAAAGAAGGTGGCAGACAGATGGGCAGTTATTATTTGGCGATAGACATCGGGGCGTCCAGCGGACGCCATATTCTGGCAGAAGTAGAAAACGGGAAGATGACACTCCAGGAGATTTACCGTTTCCAGAACGGCATGCAGGAAAAAAACGGGTCACTTTGCTGGGATATCCCACATCTGTTTTCTGAGATCAAAAACGGGATGAAGAAATGCGGGGAGATCGGAAAGATACCGGTGTCGGTGTCCGTGGATACCTGGGGCGTAGACTTCGTACTGCTGGATGAAAAGGACCAGATCCTGGGCGATACAGTAGGGTATCGGGACAGCAGGACCCATGGGATGGAGAAAAAGGTAGGAGAAGTAATCTCCCAGCAGGATCTTTACAAGAGAACAGGAATCCACTGGCAGATGTATAATACGATTTATCAGCTTCAGGCGATCAAAGAGACCCATCCGGAATATCTGGAGCAGGCAAGATCGATCCTGATGACGCCGGATTATTTTCATTTTCTCTTAAGTGGAGAAAAGAAGATGGAATACACTATCGCATCTACCAGTCAGCTTCTGAATGCCAGGACCGGAGACTGGGACTGGGAGTTACTTACGATGCTGGGATTTCCAAAAGAGATCTTCCGTCCGGTATCCATGCCGGGAACAGTTGCAGGGCATCTGACCCCGGAGGTACGGGAAGAAGTAGGATATGACTGTAAGGTAGTGCTGCCGGCCTCCCATGATACCGGATCTGCTGTGCTGGCAGTGCCGGCAAAAGGAGAAGACGTGGTATATATCAGCTCCGGCACATGGTCGTTAATGGGGGTAGAGAGAAAGGAACCGGACTGCTCCCTTGAAAGCATGGAAGCGGATTTTACCAACGAAGGAGGATATGACCACCGTTACCGTTATCTGCGCAATATCATGGGATTGTGGATGATCCAGTCGGTGAAAAAAGAGCTGACAGAAGACCTGAGCTTCGGTGAAATCTGTGAGATGGCGGCAAAAGAGACGATTGCTTCGATCGTAGACTGTAATGACGAGAGCTTCATGGCTCCGAAAAGCATGATCGCCGCTGTGCAGGATTACTGCAGAAATACGGGGCAGCAGGTGCCAGGGACGACAGGAGAGATCGCGGCGGTGATCTACAACAGTCTGGCAAAATGTTACGCAGACACACTGGCACAGCTGGAACGTATGACAGGAAAACATTACGATACGGTGTATGTGGTAGGCGGCGGTTCCAAGGCCGGATACTTAAACGAGCTGACCGCCAGATACACAGGCAGGCGCGTATCCGCCGGCCCCACAGAGGCCACAGCCATTGGCAATCTGACGGTACAGATGTTGAGCGATGGTGTTTTCAGTGATCTGGACGAAGCAAGAAAATGTATACGAGAGTCCTTCGAGATTGAAATCTATGATTGACAAAAATGTAACAGGGGACGTGCACCTTTGCAAAAGGTGTACGTCCCCTGTCGTATGTTGTGCCGGATTTTTTTGAAAACAACAAAAAACAATGAAATATATGTTGATTTTCATTGGGTTTAGTGCTACTATCTAATCAGAAACAACATGTTTTGTGTGGATTCAACCAGACAGGGGGTGTGACAATGCTTGCCATAGAAAGGCGTAATCAGATACTGGAAAAGCTTCAGGAAGAGAAGCGTGTTGTGGTGAGCGAATTGAGCAGACTGTATCAGGTATCAGAGGAGACGATACGACGTGACCTGGAGAAGCTGGAGAATGACGGTCTGGTAATCAAAAGTTACGGCGGAGCGGTCTTAAATGAGCACAGTATCTTTGACCTGCCATTTAATATCCGGAAGAATCAGATGGTAGTGGAAAAGCAGCAGATGGCATCTATGATCGCGGATATGGTGCGGGATGGCGAGGCAATCATGCTGGACGCCAGTTCTACGGCGGTGTATGTGGCCAGGAAGCTGAAGGAAAAGAAAAAGCTGACGGTAATCACAAATTCAGTGGAGATTATCGTAGAGCTGTTTGATGTTCCGGAATGGAATGTAATCTCCACAGGAGGGGTTTCCAGGGAACGCTCATTTGCGCTGGTGGGCCCGAACACGAACCGGATGATCAGTTCCTATCATGTGGACAAAGCCATCGTGTCCTGCAAGGCGGTCAACATGGCTACGGGCATCATGGATTCAGATGAGCAGGACGCCTGCAGCAAACGACTGATGTTGAACGCCGCCAAGGAGCGCATCCTGGTGGTGGACAATTCGAAATTTGACAAGATGGCATTTGCCAAGGTGGCCGACTGGACAGAGCTGACCAAGGTAGTGACGGATCAGGAACCTTCCAGAGAGTGGATGAAGGAGTTCGAGCGTCTGCGCATCGAATGCATCTACCCGGGAAAGGACAAGACAAAAAAGAAGCAGCAAAAAAAATAAGATTTCAATCATAGGAGGACAAGAAAATGGCATTAGTAACTTCAAAGCAGATGTTGGAAGACGCACAGAAAGGCGGTTATGCAGTAGGCGCGTTCAACGCAGAGAATATGGAAATGGTAAAAGCAATCATCGCTGCTGCGGAAGAGATGAACGCTCCGGTTATGATCCAGACAACCCCGGGGACGATCAAGTACGGGACACTGGAAACTTATTATGCAATCGTAGCGGCAGAGGCTAAGAAAGCAAGTGTACCGGTGTGCCTGCACCTGGATCACGGCAGCAGCTTTGAGCTGGCAGCACAGGCTCTGAGGGCAGGATATACCTCAGTCATGATCGACGGTTCTCATGAAGATTTTGAAGGAAATGTGGCTGTGACCAAAAAAGTGGCAGATATGGCAAATGCCATGGGAATCCCGGTAGAAGCTGAGCTCGGAAAAGTAGGCGGAAAGGAAGACGATCTGGAGGCCGAGGCTGATACCAATACAGACCCGCAGGAGGCGAAAGAATTCGTAGAGCGCACCGGTGTGACATCTCTTGCCGTTGCCATCGGAACCGCTCATGGATTCTATAAATCCACACCGGTACTTGATAAGGAAAGAGTATCCGAGATCAAGGAAGTAGTATCCGTGCCGCTGGTACTTCACGGCGCTTCCGGTTTGAGTGATGATGATGTACGTGAATGTGTACAGAGAGGAATGTGTAAGGTAAACTTCGCGACAGAGCTCCGGGCAGCATATACAGATGCAGGCAAGAAACTTCTGGAAGAAAAACCAGAGACCTTTGACCCTAAGAAATTCGGGACTGTAGGAATGGAAGCGGTAAAAGAACTTGTAAAAGGCCGGATGAAAGTTCTCGGATGTGAAGGAAAAGCAAGATAGAAAGAGTGTGAAGACCTATGAAACAGTATTTGTTGGGAATTGATATCGGAACCAGCGCCTGCAAGACAGCGGTTTTTGATGAAAACGGAAGTGTTCTGGCTACAGGCAGTGGAGACTATCCTGTTTACTATCCTCATCAGGGATGGGCAGAGCAGAATCCTGAGGAATGGTGGGCGGCCGTATGTAAGGCTATCAAAGAAATGCTGGAAAAAAGCGGGATCCGTCCGGAAGACATTGTGGGAATCGGCATTGACGGACAGAGCTGGTCAGCAATCCCGGTAGACAAAAACGGAGAAGTGCTGGCAAACACACCTATCTGGATGGATACCAGGGCGGCTGATATCTGTGAAGAGGTAGGGAAAAAAGTCGGAGAGGACCGGATCTTCCAGGTTTGCGGCAACCCTTTCAAGGCTACATACACAACGCCGAAGATCCTCTGGTATCAGAGAAATCTGCCGGACGTCTATGAACATACTTATAAGATCTTACAGTCCAACAGCTATATCGCCTATAAGCTGACTGGAAAAATGACTCAGGAATTAAGCCAGGGATACGGCCTGCACTGTTTTGATATGCGCAAAGGCGTGTGGGATATGGATATGTGCAGAGAGCTGGGGATCCGGGAGGATCTTCTGCCGGATATTTATCCAAGCCATGCCATTGTAGGCGGCGTGACCGCGAAGGCGGCGGCAGAGTGCGGCCTGCTGGAGGGAACGCCTGTGGCGGCGGGAGCCCTGGACGCAGCCTGCGGAACTCTGGGAGCCGGTGTGGTACATCCGGGAGAGACTCAGGAACAGGGAGGACAGGCCGGAGGCATGAGCATCTGCATCGATGAATATAAGGCAGATCCAAGATTGATCTTAAGCTACCATGCAGCGGCAGGTCAGTGGATCCTGCAGGGCGGAACCGTCGGAGGCGGCGGAGTCATGCGCTGGATGGAGCAGCAGTTCGGCGATTATGAGAGAAGCAGGAAAGCAGAAGTCGGCAAGAGCTCCCTGGATCAGTTTAACGAACTGGCCGGGAAGGTGGCGCCCGGAAGCGACGGCATGGTATTCCTGCCATACATGTCCGGCGAGCGGTCCCCGATCTGGGATCCCAATGCAAAAGGTGTGTTCTACGGACTTGATTTCAGCAAGACCAAGGGACATTTCATCCGGGCGGCCATGGAGGGTGTTGCCCTGTCCCTGCGCCATAACCTGGAAGTGGCAAGGGAAGCAGGCGCCGAAGTCAGCGTCCTTCGCGCTATGGGAGGCTCGGCAAATTCACTTCTCTGGACTCAGATCAAGGCAGATGTGACCGGTAAGAAGATCATCGTGCCGTCATCAGATACGGCTACGACTCTCGGAGCCGTGATCCTGGCAGGCGTAGGCATCGGTATGTACAAGAGTTTTGAGGAAGCGGTGGAGAAGACCGTGGAGATTAAACGGACCCATGAGCCGAATCCGGAAAACAAAGAAGTTTATGACAGAAATTATGAAACCTATTTAAAATTATATGATCATCTGAAAGATATCATGGCGGAAAGGAGCAGATAAAAGATGAAAGCAGCAGTTGTATGTGCAAATGAAGATGTACGTTATATGGATTATGAGGAGCCGCAGGTGACTCCCGGAACTGTGAAGGTAAAGGTAAAAGCCTCTGGTATCTGTGGGTCTGATATTCCAAGAGTGCTTCAAAATGGAGTACACTTTTATCCTATCGTGCTGGGACATGAATTTTCCGGCGATGTGGTAGAAGTGGGCGAAGGTGTGACCAGCGTCAAGGTGGGCGACCATGTGTCCGGCGCTCCGCTGGTTCCCTGTATGAAATGTGACGACTGCCAGAAGGGGAATTTCTCTCTGTGCAAGCACTACAGCTTCATCGGTTCCAGACAGCAGGGGAGCAATGCAGACTATGTAGTAATCCCGGAGCAGAGTGCAGTTGTCTATGACCCAAGCATTCCATATGAACAGGCTGCCATGTTTGAACCATCCACCGTCGCACTTCACGGCGTATACCAGAACCAGTACCAGGGCGGCGGCTATGTGGCAATCCTGGGCGGTGGTACCATCGGTATGTTCACCATGCAGTGGACCAAGATCTTTGGCTCCAAAAAAGTAGTTGTATTTGACATCAGCGATGAGCGGCTGGAACTGGCAAAGCGGCTGGGCGCCGACGAAGTGATCAATACAACAGAAGAAGGATATCTTGACAAAGCGATGGCCATCACGGAAGGCAAGGGATATGACTATGTATTCGAGACGGCAGGACAGGTACCTACTTTAAAAATGGCGTTTGAAGTGGCAGCCAATAAAGCCCATGTGTGCTGTATCGGAACTCCTCACGCTGAGATTACCTTTACACCGGCATTGTGGGAAAAGATGAACCGGAAAGAGTTCTATCTGACTGGATCCTGGATGTCCTACAGCGCACCGTTCCCGGGCAAGGAGTGGAAGCTGACAGCTCATTACTTCGCAACCGGACAGCTGAAGTTCGATCCTGGATTTATCTATAAGAAAATGCCCATGAGCCAGGCTCAGGAAGCATTCCAGCTCTATAAGACACCTGGACTTGTCAAAGGAAAGATCCTGTTGATGAACGAAGACTAGGAGGGCGCCATGATATTGACAGTGACATTAAATGCAGCAATCGACAAGCGTTACGTGGTAGAAGAATTTCAGGAAGGAGAAGTCAACCGCGTTAAGGAATGTGCCTACGTACCGGGCGGCAAGGGGCTGAATGTATCCAAGCCGGCGGCCGTGGCCGGAGCTGATGTGGTGGCTACCGGATTTGTAGGCGGTCATGCCGGGAATTATATCGAGGAGTCCCTGAAGGATTACCATGTAAAAGGGGATTTCTATCATCTGGAGGCTGAGAGCCGTTCCTGCATAAACATCTGGGACGAAAAGAACGAACGGCAGACAGAATTTCTGGAACCGGGCTTTACGGTGACAGAAGAGGAATTTCAGGGATTTGTGGAAAAGTTCCGGGGACTGGCAGAGAAAGCGGACGTAGTAGCCATGTCGGGAAGCGTGCCAAAAGGCCTTGACGGGACAGCCTATCAGAAGCTGGTTAAGATCGTGAAAGACGCCGGGAAAAAGGTAATCCTGGATACCAGCGGACGCCTTCTGGAAATGGGAATCGAAGCCTGCCCTACCATGGTCAAGCCCAACATTGATGAGATCCGGATGCTGACCGGAAAACACTGCGACCACATTGAAGATATCATTGAGGCGGCGAAAGCGGTCCATGCGCGAGGCGTGGAAGTAGTAGCGGTTTCTCTGGGCGCCGACGGATCCCTGGTGGTCAGCGATGAAGGAATATACCGGGCGATCGTTCCGAAGGTTGACGCGGTAAATACGGTAGGATGCGGTGATTCCATGATCGCAGGTTTTGCCCTGGGCTTTGCGGAAGGCCTGAGCATCGAAGAGACACTTCGTAAAGCCAGCGCTATTTCAGCTGCGGCTGCGCTTAGAGAAGAGACGGGATTCTTTGTAAAAGAAGATATGGAGCGGCTGTATCCTCAGATTAAGATTGAAAAAATCGAATCATAGAAACATAATGCCCCTTTCACGCATACATTAAGATAGAACGTTGTGAAAGGGGTATTTTTATGCCATATTCAATCATGCTGGATGCCGGACATGGAGGAAAAGATCCAGGGGCTGTCTACCAGGGCAGGCAGGAGAAGGATGACACGCTTAAGCTTACACTGGCCGTAGGAGAGATCCTGCAGAACAGAGGGCTGGACGTGGAGTATACAAGAACGACAGACGTCTATGAAACGCCGACCCAGAAAGCCCGGGAGGCAAATGCGGCAGGTGTAGATTATTTCGTATCCATACATCGCAATTCTACGCCGGAGGACAATGGCGTGTCCGGAGTGGAAAGCCTGGTTTACGATCTGTCCGGAGTCAAATATGAGATGGCTCAGGATATCAACGAGCAGCTGGAAGCCGTTGGTTTTATCAACCGGGGCGTGCAGGCAAGGCCGAACCTTGCGGTCCTGCGCAGGACCAATATGCCGGCAGTGCTGGTGGAAGTAGGATTTATCAATTCCGAAACAGACAATCAGCTGTTTGATGAAAATTTTCAGGACATTGCAGAAGCTATCGCAGAAGGGATCCTGGACACTCTGGAATATGAAGGGACAGTCGGCGCCGGAACCGGAGAAGCCGCGCACTATCGTGTACAGGTGGGATCCTTCCGTAACCGTGGGTATGCCCAGCGGCTGATGGAAGAACTGATGGAGCTGGACATTCCGGCATATATCGAAGATTCAGGACCATTTTACAGAGTAGAAGCCGGCGATTACCGGAGCCTGGATGAGGCGGCCCAGATGGAACAGAGAATTAAAAGAGCCGGATATCCGGCTGTAATCGTAAAATAATTTAACATAATTTTAAAGGGAAACGCTGACTTGGTTTAACAATTCTGGATTATACTAACCTCAGTAAAGGAAATGAGAAATCTGTATCATTCCAGGGAGGGAAGGCATATGAGAACAATATGGGAAATCACAAACAAAATGTTTGGCAGTGAATCTGCCGACGCGGCGTTTCTTACCATCAACATCATCTGCTGGACGGCAGGCACACTTGCCGCAGGGCTGGCGTTCTGTGCGATCACCGGAACCTCAGCGGCGCTGTGTATTACAAAGCTGATGTGTGCAGCCATCTATGTGGGAGTGATCGTGGGCTTGTTCGGAGGAATCTTATTCCTGTACCGGAGAAGGACACAGTAATCTGACGGCAGAACTGGTGCCGATCCGGCTGCAGCCGGCCTCGATAAAAGCTTCCAGGTCATCTCTTGTACGAATGCCTCCGGCGGCCTTGATCTTTACGGAAGGGCCGATGTGCTCTTTGAATAATAAAATATCTTCCATCACGGCGCCTCCTGTGCCGAAACCGGTGGAAGTTTTGATATAGTCAGCTCCGGCTTTTGTGACAATCTCACAGAGCCGGATTTTTTCTGATTCAGTCAGGTAGCAGGTTTCTACGATCACCTTTAAGATTTCATCCTTTGCAGTCTCTCTCAAGGCGGCAATCTCTTCATAGACTTTTTCAAAATCCTTGTTTTTCACATCTGCGATATTGATCACCATGTCAATCTCACGGGCGCCGTCGAGAATGGCCTGCCGTGTCTCCTGGATCTTTGTACCGGTGGTGTGGTAGCCCAGAGGAAATCCGATCACGGTACAGATATTCAAGGATGGACCAAAAGCGTCCCGGACACGGGACACGTAAGAGGGCGGGATACAGACAGAGGCGGTGTGGTATGTAAGCGCCTCCTGGCAGAGCGTACGGATATCCTCCCAGGTGCAGTAGGCTTTCAGCTGCGTGTGATCAATATATTTGAAAAGTTCTGAGTTTTCCATGTTCGTGTGCCTCCTTTATGCTTTTTTACTATCATAATATAAAAAAATGAAAAATGTCAATGAAACATGTTGACATTGAATGGTTATATGATATAATACCATTAAGAATAGAAAAGTGGGAGAGCATACATGACGTTAAGAATTTTTCAAAAAGGCTTTAACTATTCCCAGGACGGTCAGGGAAACCGCCTGGTCTATCATCTTCAGGGGTGCAATATGAAATGTAAGTGGTGTGCTAATCCGGAGGGAATGCCGGTGGATGGGGCCGTGATCCATGAGAAGGATAAGTCGCCCAGGATTTCCTATGAAGAGCGCACGGTGGAAGATGTCTATGATGAGATCTTAAGCTGTAAGCCGATGTTCTTTGACGGAGGAGGCGTGACCTTCAGCGGAGGTGAGGCCACCATGCAGTTTGCACCGTTAAAGGAGCTTCTCATGAAGTTAAAGGAGGCGAACGTTCATACGGCGATCGAGACCAATGGGACTCACATCCGGCTTCAGGAGCTCTTCCCTTACGTAGATCAGTTGATTATGGACTGTAAGCACTGGGACGCACAGAAGCATCTGGAATACACAGGGGTACCGTTTCAGGTGGTATATGAGAATTTAAAAAAGGCATCGGCCGGACATCCAAGAGTCGATATCCGCACGCCTCTGATCGGCGGGGTCAATGACAGCCCGGAAGATGTGGAGCATTTTCTGGATCTGTATCAGGAGCTTAGCGGCCCGAATGTAACCTTCGAGCTTTTAAAGTACCATGAGTTTGGCAAAAAGAAATGGGAAGAATGTGGCTGGGTCTATGAGATGACAGATGATGCCCATGTGACGGTAGAACAGATCAAGGATTTCAGAGACCGGATCATAAAAAGAGGACTTCAGTATAGAAAGAGCTGACAGAAGAAAGGAGACAAGGATAGCATGGAAATCAAAGCAATGTTTAATGCCCAGAAGATCACAGAGCTGGCAAAGAAGCGGTTTAAAGAAGAAAGAAGCCTGAACCATCTGGAGGGATGGTTCCTGGCAAAGGAGATCCAGAGAGAGTGCGATGAGAAGTTCCGGGATGATCCGGACTGTATCCGCATCGCCAGAACCCAGGTGGAAGTGATGAAAAAGATTCCTCTTACGATCGGAGACTATCATGTGTTTGCCGGAACTCAGGATGATTCCTTTGCCCGTTCCTATGCACTGATCAACCCTGCATTTACGGTGGATTCCTTCAGCGGATACTGTGATCCGGTGGCGGTGTTCGGGGATATTGACCCCATCGGCGACATTACCCAGGAGAGAATCGATGATCTGAAAGAATACAATAATCACACAAAGTTTGCCGACGCGCTCCGGCATGCCTATGACCTTGCCGGAGACAGTACCAGTGAGGCGATCTTCTTTATCGAGCAGGTGACAGGACATCTGATCCCGGATGTACGGCCCATGCTGGCAGGCGGAACCAAAAGTATCCGCGCACAGATCGAGAAGAATCAGGCCGCTTGTGAAGATGACAGGAAAGATTATTTTGAGGCAATGAAGATTTCGCTGGATGCATTGGAAATCCTGGCAGACCGCTATGCAAAACTGGCTGCGGAAAAGGAAGCCCAGGCATCGGGAGAGGCAAAAGAGCGTTACCGCCTGATGAAGGAGACGCTTGCGAAGGTGCCGAGAAACGGGGCAGATAACCTGTTTGAAGCTATCCAGTCCTTCATCCTGATCTGGCAGACTATGTGTCTGGAGCAGACGCCGAATCCGTTTGCGTTTTCCGTGGGCAATGCAGACCGGATCTTTGAGCCCTACCGTGCAAAGACGAATATGAGCAGAGAGGTTGCAGCGTCCCTGTTCAAACATCTTCTGGTGTTCTTCAACGTAGCGGACAGAAGCTGGGCCATCTCCCAGAACCTGATCATCGGCGGAAAATCCAATGAGGGCGAGGATCTGACGAACCTGACATCCTACGCACTTCTGGATGCCTACTATGACATGAATCTTCCGCAGCCGATCTTGTCTGTGAAGCTGCATAAAAATACACCGAAAGAGCTGTATGAGAGCCTGGGACGGTTTTTCTTTACTCCGGGATGTCTGACACCGTCTCTTTTCAACGATGACAGTCTGTTTCCGATCCTGGAAGCTCACGGTGTAGATCATGAGGATCTTGAAGATTACTCGGTGGCCGGATGCCAGGAACCTTTGATCATGGGGAAGGATAATGGCAATACCACCAACAGCTGGCTGAATCTTGGAAAGATTCTGGAACTGTGCATCAGCGGAGGCGTGTCCACGATCACAGGGAAGAAGCTTGGAAAGACAGATGAAGAAAACGGCTGCCACAGTAAACTGGAGGTACTGCAGAATATCCGTGAGATTTTCTATAAAAATGTAGACGAGTATGCAGAAAAGATGACTCAGTCTGCAAATGCGGCTTCTGAGGCTATCGGACTCCTTCAGGTGCCCTTCCTGTCTACCATGATGGGAGGCGTGGAATCTGGAATCGATACCAGGGACACGAAAAAGCAGGGAACCAAATATAACGGAAGCGGCTGCCTGATCCATGGTTTATCGGTAGTGGCTGATTCGTTTATTGCCATCGACACTTTGCTGAAGGAACGCCCTCAGGATGCAGACAGACTGGTAGAAGCCCTTCGGACAAATTTTGAAAATGATCCGGAGATGCATGAATATCTGATGAACTGCAAGAAGTTTGGAAATAATGTGGCAGAGGTAGACAGAGAAGCTCAGGAGATTGCCAATAAGGTGGCGGATATCGTGGCTTCCAAGAAAAATTACCTGGGTAATCCATTCCGGAGTGATTTTTCCACACCATCAACTCATCTGCTGTATGGATACTGGGTAGGAGCCACACCGGACGGAAGAAAGTCGAGAGATATGCTGGGATACGGCGTGGATCCGCTGTACGGAGAGGCACACTCGGGTCTTGGTTTCCGGGTTCTGTCGGGGATGAAGCTTCCCTACGAAAAGATGAACGGCGGATATGCATCCCACTTCGGGATCAATCCGAATTACTTCCGCTCAGAGACCTTTGAAGGCAAGGGCCTGGAATTTAGGGATAAGATCATCAGCCCCTTGTTCTATAATCCGGAGAACCCTAATATTCAGCCGTTTTATCTCTATGTAAATGTAACGACCCCGGATATGCTGAGAAAAGTTTTGAAAGAGCCAAAGAAATATGCACCCAGTGGAGTCTATATCATGAGAATCCATGGAACCTTTGTAAATTTCCTGGATCTGTCACCGGCGATCCAGGAAGATATCATCACAAGACTGGATATGGAATCGACAAGTTTATAATCTCATTTTCGTACATCTGACAGAGCGGATGTCCGGCTGTTCTTTTCGGGACAGCCGGGCATCCGCTCTCCCCTTTTTCAAGTAAACATTGAATTTGCCGGGGTTTTAGTGTATGATTGACGTTGAAATGAAGAAGAAGACCGGGGTGTACTATGAATCAGGAGTTTTATCAGAAACTGACAAAAATATTATCAGAAGACAGGATACGGACACAGGAGCCGATGAAGATGCATACCACTTTCCGGGTGGGAGGCCCGGCAGATTATTTTGTCATGCCGGAGTCATCCGGGGAAGTGCAGCAGGTAATCAGCCTGTGCAGAGAGGAAAAGATGCCATATTACGTGATTGGAAATGGCAGTAACCTTCTGGTATCAGATGAGGGATACCGGGGTGTGATCCTGCAGATTTACCGTACCATGAGCCGGATCGAAGTAGAAGGAACACTGATCCGCGCCCAGGCCGGGGCGCTGCTCTCGGCGATTGCCGCAAAGGCTTATGAAAACAGCCTTACCGGGTTTGAGTTTGCAGCGGGGATACCAGGAACCATCGGGGGCGCCAGTGTGATGAATGCGGGAGCCTACGGTGGAGAAATGAAGGATGTGATCCGCAGTGTGACAGTGCTGGATCAGGATGGAAAGATCCGGAAGATTGAAAGGGAAGATCTGGAAATGGGATACCGGACCAGCATTATCTCCAAAGAGGGCTATATTACGCTGGAAGCAGAGATTGAGCTGAGCGAAGGTAAGCCCGAAGAGATCAAGGCGCTGATGGACGATCTGAGGACAAGGAGGGTTACAAAGCAGCCGCTGGAATACCCAAGTGCAGGCAGTACCTTTAAGCGTCCGGAAGGATATTTCGCCGGGAAGCTGATCCAGGATACCGGACTTGCCGGATTCCAGGTGGGAGGGGCCCAGGTGTCGGAAAAACACTGTGGCTTTGTGATCAACAAGGAGAATGCCACTGCCGCTGATATCGACAGTCTGATGCGGCAGGTGTCTGAAAAGGTAAAAGAAAAATTTGGAGTAACGTTGGAACCGGAAGTGAAGAGACTGGGAGTGTTCTGAGATGAGACTGGTAATCGTAACAGGAATGTCGGGAGCGGGAAAGAGTACCGCATTGAAGATGCTGGAAGACGTGGGGTATTTCTGCGTAGATAATCTGCCGGTACCTCTGATCCCCAAGATTGCGGATCTGTGGAAGGCGTCCGGCGCAGAGATTAGCAAGGCGGCGCTTGGAGTAGACATCCGCAGTGGCCAGAGCTTTCAGGAGCTGCATAAGGTGCTGGACGAACTGGACGAAGCCAAGATACGCTATGAGATTCTGTACCTGGAATCAGAGGATGATGTATTGATCAAACGCTATAAAGAGACAAGGAGATTTCATCCGCTGGCCGGAAGCTCGGGCCGTATCGAGGACGGGATCCGTGAGGAAAGAAAAAGACTTTCCTTTTTAAAAGAGAGGGCGGACTATCTGATCGACACGACCCATATGCTGACCCGGGAGTTAAAGGCAGAGATGAATAAGATCTTTGTGGAAAATAAGGAATATAAAAATCTCTATATCTCTGTGATGTCCTTTGGGTTTAAATATGGGATCCCTGCAGATGCCGACCTGGTGTTTGATGTAAGGTTTCTGCCGAATCCTTACTATATAGAAGAACTGCGTCCGAAAACCGGAAAAGACCAGGAGGTCAGAGATTATGTGATGAAGAGCCAGACGGCAGAAATCTTCCTTCAGAAGCTGGTGGATATGATCGAATTTCTGATCCCAAACTATGTGCAGGAGGGAAAGACACAGCTTGTGATCGCCATCGGATGCACCGGAGGAAAGCATCGTTCCGTGACGCTGGCCCTGGCCCTTTACGAGGCGCTTGCAAGGAATGATAACTACGGAATACGCATTGAACATCGGGATATCGGTAAGGATGCCATTACAAAGGCGAGGTAAGGGTTGAAATGTCATTTTCAGGAAAGATAAAGGAAGAATTGTCCAGACATTGCGCAAAAGCAAGGCACTGTAATCTGGCGGAGCTTTCTGCGATTGTGGAGATGACGGGGGATTTTCGGACAAATGACGATGGGAGATGCTGTCTGGAAATCCGTACAGAAAATCTTGGAGTCGCAAGAAAAAGCTTTACATTATTGAAAAAAACATTTAATATAAGAACGGATGTCGTCATTCGAAGGAATACGATAAAAGGCAGCAGCAGTTATCACATTTATGCCAGAGGAGAAGAACTTCTGGCAGTCAGACAGGCGATCGTGCAGGCAGTGTGCTGTAAGCGGGCGTATATCCGAGGTGCATTTCTGGCAGCCGGGTCTATGAGTGATCCAAGTAAATCTTATCATTTTGAAATTGTCTGTGAAGAGGAAAGACAGGCAGAGCATCTGAAGGATATGATCAACAGCTTTGAGCTGGATGCGAAGATTGTGAAGCGCAAGAAAGCTTATGTGGTATATCTGAAGGAAGGGGCGCAGATCGTAGACATTTTAAATGTCATGGAAGCGCATGTGGCACTGATGGAGCTGGAAAATGTTCGGATCTTAAAGGAGATGCGCAATTCTGTCAACCGGAAGGTCAACTGTGAGACTGCAAATATCAACAAAACCGTTTCTGCTGCGGTAAAGCAGAAAGAGGATATTGTATACATCAGAGATACCGTTGGTTTTGAGAAGCTGCCGGAAGGGTTGAGGGAAGTTGCTCTTGCAAGGCTTCAGTATCCGGATGCGCCGCTGAAGGAGCTGGGAAGGCTGTTGGAGCACCCGGTAGGTAAATCCGGAGTAAATCACAGACTCAGGAAACTGAGTGAGATGGCAGAGAAGTTAAGGGAACAATAAGGAGGAGCAAGTATTTATGATTAGAAGACCAGTGATTATTCAGAAGGATATGGATAAGGAAGATCATCCAATCGCGCTTTTGGTCCAGGAAGCCAGCCAGTATGACAGTCAGGTTTATATCGAGATCGAGAATAAAAAGATCAATGCGAAAAGCATTATGGGCATGATGAGTCTGAGGCTGGAGAAGGGGCTGAACATCACGGTTGTAAGTGACGGCGATGATGAAGAAGCAGCGGCATCCGGTGTTGAAAAATTCCTGGCTGCTCAGAGTTAACATTTTCTGTATCCATACATAAGAACAGAGGAAGGGCATGTGACATGCCCTTTTCTTTATCATAGAAAAAGGGGAGAAATCTATATGAAACGATTGCTGTTTATTTATAATCCTCATGCAGGAAAGGAGCTTTTAAAGCCGAAGCTGTCGGATATTGTAGATATTTTCGTAAAGGCAGGGTATGAGGTGGTCATCTATCCGACCCAGGAATATCAGGACGCATATAAAAAAGTACGCCGGTATCCTTCCGGTGTGTTCGATCTCATTGTCTGCAGCGGCGGAGACGGGACTATCGATGAAGTGGTGACCGGAATGATGAGGCGCCAGGAGCGCAATCCGATCGGGTATATTCCTACCGGTACGACGAATGACTTTGCTAATAGCCTCCATATTCCCAGAAATCTTCTGGGCGCCGCTGACAATGCAGTAAACGGAGTGGTATTTCCCTGTGATGTGGGGAAATTTAATGAAGGGACATTCGTATATATTGCGGCCTTCGGACTGTTTACGGACGTGTCCTATGAGACGAAGCAGGGCATGAAAAATGTTCTGGGGCATCTGGCCTATGTGCTGGAAGGGACGAAGCGGCTGTTCAACGTACCCTCCTACCGGATCCGCGTGACCCATGATGATGAAGTGATCGAAGACGAATTTATCTACGGTATGGTGACTAATTCCAGGTCTGTCGGCGGTTTCCGCAATATGATCGGAAAGCAGGTGGTATTTGACGATGGCTTGTTTGAAGTGACGCTTATAAAGACACCGAAAAATCCCATCGCCCTTCAGGAAATCATCGCGGCTCTGTTGATCGAGCAGGTGGATACGAAGCATATGTATTCCTTCAAAACGGGAAAAATCGAATTTGAGTCCCTGGAAGAGATTTCCTGGACACTGGACGGGGAATACGGCGGAAGTCATGACAAGGTTGTGATCGAAAATCTGAACCAGCAGCTTCAGATTATGGTGCCGCAGGAGCATGTCCAGGAGCTGACTGCACAGCCGGATAAGTTTGCTATAGAGGCAGCGGAAGAGAAAATGGAAGAAATTTAAAAAAATCAAAAAAAGTACTTGCCTTATTATAGTTTCCCTGCTATAATAGGCAAGTACGATATGACATGGCTCCGTGGTCAAGAGGTCAAGACGCTAGCCTCTCACGCTGGAATCAGGGGTTCGATTCCCCTCGGAGTCACTCGAAAAGTCCCAGAAAATGGGACTTTTTTTGTATTTGGAAATCGGAAGCGTGGAAAGAGATTGATGAAATATAAAGTTCTGATTACCAATATTGCCAAAGAAGATATCAAAGAAAAGAAGGCCCTGACAGTTAATGATAAAACTGTCAGGGCTTTTTCGGCAAGAATGTGATTGGCAGCGTAATGTTATAAATGATATTAAGTGATGACGCTGATAAACTTGAAAAAGGAAGCGGTAAATGATATCATGAGTTATAATTAAAAGAAAATACAAGGTGTATACGGAAAATAAAAAGAAAATATAGAATTATAACAGGAATTATTTTGAAAATATACTTTTGACGAAAGTCAGGTAGATGTATCTCCGCGTGGGGGAGAAAGAGGGGGCGGACTTGATGAGTGTTTGGAAACGAAGCCTTCTTTATATAAGGAGACATAAATTTAGAAATTTTATACTCTTGCTTATATTAATAATTGTTGCCGCGGGGATGATGATTGGCATTACTGTCTGGCAAGGCAGCCGGAACGGAATGAAGGAGCTGCAAAAGACTTACGGAAACAGTTTTACGATTAAGGCGATCATTCCCAAAAGCGCGGAAGATGAAAGGCTCTGGGAACAGGTTGGGAAAGTGCCGGGGGATATCCGCAGTACCGGTATAAAGGCTCTCTGGTAAACGATGAGTTGATAGAGCGGATCATGAAAGTAGACGGCGTGACAGAATATTGTAAAGAAGCACATTTATCGCTGGCGTATTTTCCGGAGATTGACTTAATAAATGGATTGCATGCGGCAGAGGTTAAACTTGAAAAGGAAACAGGAGAAGTAACAGACCCGTCAGGTATCTATCAGCCGCTGGTCAGTGAACGGGAGAATAGAGTAAATGGATGCAGCAGCAGTGAATTATTAAACTATTTTCGGAGCAATGCATTGGAGATCATCGATGGCCGCCCTATCCGGGAAGGTGATAAGCATCAGATTTTGATTTCTGATGAACTGGCAGAGCGGAATCACTTAGCTGTAGGAGATTCGATACTGGTGACCCAATTGTTTTATCCGACATTAGATAAAATACGTGTTACGGATGAAACGGAGATTCCGGTTATTGCGGAAGAGTATTTAACGATTGTGGGACTTTTTCATGTGAATGTCAGCCAGTATATTAATGAAATGACGGTTGAGGATGACATCGCAGGAAACTATATGTTTGCGGATATAGAGAGTGTAACAGAGCTGTGCAGAGAAAATGGAGAAGCATATGGAGAGGCCATTGATCCGGAATACACAGTTACGTTTTTCATCAATGATCCTGCCAGGATGGATGAAATCATAGAGAATGTAAAAGAAATCCCAGGAGTAGAGTGGAGTGACTATGATATCCAGATAGAGACATCTTTATATGAACCAGCATTAAAGCCGTTAGAGAATGTAAGTAAGATCAGTACATTTTTAATTATATTTTTATTGATAGTCAGTATTGTGCTGCTGATCCTGATACTCCGCATCTGGATCGGGGGCAGAAAAAAAGAGATGGGGATCCTGATATCTATAGGGGAAACGAAAGGAAAGATACGCGGACAGATCATGCTGGAAGGAGGGATCCTGCTATTGGGAGCGCTGATCCTGGCAGCCGGGATTACGATGTGGAGCGGAGACAGAATCGGGAATGCCTTATTGGATCAGATGAACGCTCGGGAGGAGCAGAGTTCCAAGAAAGAACCCATGGAATTTCCAACGGATCTGAACGGCCTGGAAGAGTACAATGAACAGTTTGAGATCCACAGTGAGGCGGAACCGGTGGAAAAGATTGCCTGCGGGCTGGGGGCAGCAGAGTTTTTGGCATGCGGCGCAGTGCTGTATACAGTGCTGTTGTTTGTTGTATGGATAGAAACAAAGAGAATCATAGGTAGAAGATGCATTTCTATGGATATCTTGTAATGTTTTTTGGAAGGAAATGAGGGGGATTATGGGTATCTGGAAACGAAGTCTTTTGTATCTGAAAGCGTATAAACTCAGGAATATTCTTCTGATGGTGTCATTGACTATCCTTGCGTCCGGAATATTGATCGGTTTTGTAATCTGGCAAGGCAGCCAGAACGGAATGAAGGAACTCCAGCGAACTTACGGGAACAGTTTTACGATCAAGGCCATTATTCCCCAAAATGCAGAAGATACTAGCTTGTGGGATAAGACCGGGAATATTCCTGGATTTGAGCAGTATCGGTATAAAGGTTCAATTGTGGATGACGAACTGATTGGCAAGGTCATGGAGCTAGAGGGAGTAACAGATGTTTGTAAAGAGGCGCATTTATACTTGTCATATTTTCCAGATGTAGATTTCATTGATGCCTTATATGCGAGGATGGCAGAACAAGAGAGAAAAACAGGAGAGTATGACCAGAATGTTTCCACACAAGTTTGCGAAAAGCAAAATACGCTGCAGGGATGCAGCAATAGTGAGTTGTTGAGTTATTTTCGTACAAATACTTTAGAAATAGTAGAGGGGAGACCGATCCGGAAAGAAGATAAATATCAGGTCTTGATTTCAGATGAACTGGCGGAAAAGAACCATTTGGGGGTAGGAGACCGAATCTGTGTTGAGCAGCTGTCAATGCCTTTGACTTATACAAAGATAATTACAAATTTAAATGATCTTACCATTATCGATACCAGATATCTGACGATTGTGGGAATCTTTCATGCGAATGTTGCTCAATATGTAAATGAGTATACTGTTGAGGATCAAGTGATCGGGAACTATATGTTTATGGACACAAATGGTTTGACGGAGATGTACAGAATATCAGGAGAAGAAATAGGTGAGGCCATTGATCCGGAGTATACGGCAACCTTCTTTATTGACGATCCGGCCAGGATGGATGAAATCATAGAAGAAGTGAAAGAGATTCCGGGAATCATCTGGAGCGATTATGAAATCAAGGTAGATACTTCCATGTATGAATCCGCGCTGAAACCGCTGGAAAACATCAGCAAGATCACTACATTTCTGATTGTATTTTTCATCGTGGTGTGTATTGTGCTGCTGATCCTGGTGCTCCGCATCTGGATCGGGGGCAGAAAAAAAGAGATGGGGATCCTGATATCTATAG
>OGRN01000429.1_pt1 | contig 40542 bp, 33 predicted proteins | sample 1553401 | NCBI WGS metagenome assembly OGRN01 (sample SAMEA2580096, study PRJEB22360) | human gut metagenome | biome: human gut; feature: human-associated habitat; material: faeces | place: Denmark | collected 2008/2010 | reverse complement strand
GCTTCCCGACAGCCCGCTTCGCGGTCTTTACGGCGCGCTCCCTTGTACCTTCGCTCAACGGCTTCCCCGCTCGCACGTATTCCAACGTTTATGAGAACCTTGTGGAGAGATGGGAATTGCGGAAACGTGAATAGACAGGGCGACCGTTAATTATCAACATCTAGGATATAGTCTTGAGAGATTATCAAGATATGGAATCCATGGCTTTCATCACAGGGTCTACACAAACCGGGGTAAAAAGCAACAGATAAGTTAAAAAAATGTGGCGAGTCTGCGAATTTGCCCCATTGCATTTGGGAAGCGCGTATATTGCATGTCAGCGGGAAGGTCTCCCCAACTTACCCGCCTGATTCGTCAAAACAAGCTATTTGACTCGGCACACGAATCAGTCGCGACGCTTAGTCGCATCCCTCCTTGTGAGGACCCGCCTTCTCCTCTCATCCATTCAGGCGGGTCCTCTTCTTTTTGCCCAGAAAAGGCCGCAGATATAAAAAGACCCGCCTGAGCGGGTCTCGTTTTACTTGGTGTCGGAGGGGGGACTTGAACCCCCACGTCCGTAAAGTGGACACTAGCACCTCAAGCTAGCGCGTCTGCCATTCCGCCACTCCGACTTTTCAAATAGCCCTGATGACTAATGAACCGATCCCGTGGGAAAGGAAATCATCAGGAGAAGCAAGGATACCATGAACACGACCGCGAAGATGACCGTGATTCGGTCAAGATTGCGCTCGACGATACTGGATCCCGTGTCGGTGCCGTAAATGCTGCCGGCGATGACCTCGGAAACGCCCGTGCCCTTGCCCGAATGCATGAGCACGAAGATGATGAGCCCGATTGCCGAAATCGCCCAGAGGACAAGGACGATGTACATAAACGGCGCAGAGTGCATCACATTGAGTATCGCGTCCACGAATTGCCTTTCTTCCTTACGTACGCAATGCGCAACGCGCATCACAGGTTAGACATTCTAACAGTTCCTATCCGCGGGTCAACAGTGAATTTCCCGTCCATTGCACGGGCTTGTCGATTCCGAGCAAATCGATGAGCGTGGGAGCTACGTCGGCCAGGCGGGCCTCCGCTACGTCGGCCAGGCCGAGCGATTCGTCATCACTCACCAAGATGAGCGGCACGCGTGCCGTCGTATGAGCCGTGAACGGACTCGTCCCATCATCGGCGAGCATCTTGTCGGCGTTGCCGTGATCTGCCGTGATGAGCGCGGCGCCGCCCTTGGCGAGAATCGCCTCGACCACATGGGACAGTCCGTGGTCGACTGCCTCGACCGCAGCGGTCGCAGCCTCGATCACGCCCGTGTGGCCAACCATGTCGCAGTTGGCGTAGTTGACGATGTAGACATCGGCCGCGTCATCGTTAATCGCCTGCTCGAGCGCCTCGGTGACGAGTGGTTCGGACATTTCGGGCTGCAAATCGTAGGTCGCGACCTTGGGACTGGCGATGAGCTTGCGCTCCTCCCCCTGCTTGGGTTGCTCAACACCGCCGTTGAAGAAGAAAGTGACATGGGCGTACTTCTCGGTCTCCGCGATGTGGAACTGGTGCAAGCCCTGCGAGGCAAGCAGGTCTGCCAGGGTGTTTTCCGGGAACGCTTTGGGAAAGGCGATCGGCGCATCGATAGTCGGATCGTATTCGGTGAGGCAGACGAAGTTGACATCGGCCACGTTGGGACGCGGAAAGCCATCGAAGTCCCTATCCACGAAGGCACGCGTGAGTTCGCGTGCGCGATCGGGACGAAAGTTGAAGAAGATCATGGTGTCGCCATCGTTGACGCCGCGATGGTTGAGGACCGTCGGGATGACGAACTCGTCGGTGATATCCACCTTGTAGGACGCCTCGACGGCACCAACGGGACGGTTGCGCGCAAAGCCCTTGCCCGCGCCGATGGCAATCGCGTTCCATGCCTGCTGGACGCGATCCCAGCGCTTGTCGCGGTCCATCGCATAGTAGCGACCCGATATGGTCGCGACCTCGGCCTGGGCACCGCTGTAATCGTTGAAGATGTGATCGCAGAAGTCGACGATGCGCTGGACGAAACCGGCACCGCTCTTCGGGTCGACGTCACGACCGTCCAGGAAGGCGTGAATGCGAATGTCGCGACTCCCGCGCTTGGCCGCCATCTCGATGAGAGCCTCGAGATGCTCGATATTGCTGTGCACACCGCCATCGGAGAGCAATCCCATGAGATGGATGGGGTGATTTATCTTGATGGCGGCATCCATGGCCTCGATGAGGATCTCGTTTTGCTCGATGCTGCCGTCCTCGCACGCGTCGTTGATACGCGTGAGCTCCTGGTGCACGACGCGTCCGGCTCCCATGTTCAGATGACCGACCTCGGAGTTGCCCATCTGGCCGTCGGGAAGGCCGACATCACGTCCCGATGCCCCCAACGTCGTATGGGGACACGTCTCCCACAGCTTGTCGAGATAGGGTTTGCGGGCAAGCGAGATGGCGTTTCCCGGACCGTCTTCGGCCAAGCCGAAGCCATCCATGATCACCAACAGGACGGGTTTCATATGTCACGAGCTCCTTATAACGATCCGGGGCAACCAACGCTGCCCCGGAAACGATCGTCATCTGTCATGTGGTTACTTCGTCTTGAGCGCCATCTCGACGAGCGTCGAAAACGCCTTGGCATCCAGCGAGGCGCCACCAATGAGGCCGCCGTCGATATCCGGCTGTGGCAAGAACAGCTCGCCGTTACCCTCGTTCATCGACCCCCCGTAGAGAATGCGCATGCTGCTTGCCGCATCCGCGCCCGCGAAGTCGGCGACGACGGAGCGGATGTGCGCACATGCCCCCTGTGCCTGCTCGGGCGTCGCGGCGCGACCCGTCCCGATGGCCCAGACGGGCTCGTAGGCGATGACAGACCTGGCGATGTCCTCCTCGCCCACCCCCGCCCAGCCAAGACGGACCTGCTCGCCGATGAAGGCAAGCGTATCGCCTGCATCGCGCACGTCAAGACTCTCGCCGCAGCACATGATGGGCGCAATACCCTGCGCAAGCAGCGCTTTGATCTTCTTGTTGACCGTCTCGTCGGTCTCGCCAAAATACGCACGTCGCTCCGAGTGACCGACGATGCAATACGCGCACTCCAGCTCCTTGAGCATCGAAACAGAAATCGCGCCCGTATAGGCGCCATCGGGCTCCCAGAACACGTCCTGAGCGCCGAGCTTGATGCTCGAATGGTCGAAGACGAGCACGTTGAGGACGGACTTGAGGTCCGTGAACGGCGGGCAGATGACGACCTCGACCGCTTCCCACCCCTTGTCGGACTCGAACGATATCTGCTGCGCGAGCGTCACGGCCTCGACCGTCGTCTCGTTCATCTTCCAATTGCCCGCAATTATCGGCACGCGCGTGCCGGTGCCTTGCTTTACGCCAAACATACGCAGCTCCTTACCTCGTCGCCTATGCTTCCTTGTCCATCAGCGCCACGACGCCCGGAAGCTCCTTGCCCTCGAGCAGGCGCATGGAGGCGCCGCCTCCGGTCGAGATGAACGTCACCTGATCAGCCAAGTCGAATTTCTTGATGGCCGCAACCGAATCGCCGCCGCCGATGATGCTCGTCGCGTCGGACGCGGCAACTGCCTCGGCGACGCAGCGAGTTCCCAGCTCGAAGGAGGGAAACTCGAAGACGCCCATGGGCCCGTTCCAGAAGACGGTGCCGGCCTCGCGAATGACCTCGCGGTACATGCGGCCCGTCTTGGGGCCGATATCCAAGCCCATCATGTCATCGGGGATGGCATCGACGTCAACTGCCTCGGTGTAAGCGAGGTCGGAGAACTGGTCTGCCATCTTGACGTCAACGGGAATCACGAGGTTGACGTCCTTTTGCTTGGCGGTTTCGAGCATCTGGCGAGCCGTGTCGACCATGTCGGCCTCCATCTTGGACTGGCCGACCGAATAGCCCTGGGCAGCGAGGAAGGTGAACATCATGGCACCGCCGATGAGAATGGTGTCTGCGATGTCCATGAGGTTGTTGATGATGCCTATCTTGTCCGAGACCTTGGAACCACCCAGAATGGCGACGAAGGGCCTCTTGGGGCCCTCGAGCATCGCGGTGAGCGTCTCGACCTCCTTGGCGAGGAGCAGGCCGCTTACGGCCGGGACGAACTCGGGCACGCCGCTGATGGATGCGTGGGCGCGATGCGCCGCGCCGAAGGCGTCGTTGACGTAGATGTCGCATAACGACGCGAGGCGATGCACGAACTGCAGGTCACAAGACTTCTCGCCATCGTCGAAGCGAAGGTTCTCGAGCATCATGATCTGCCCATCCTTGAGCGCGAGCGATGCCGACAGCGCGTCTTCGCCGGCGATCTTCTCGCCGCCGATGACCGAAACCGGGCGGCCGAGCAGCTGGATGAGGCGCATTGCGACGGGCATCATCGAGAACTGGCTCTCGAACTGGCTACCGCCCTTGGGACGACCCAGATGGCTCGCGATGATGACGCGCGCATCGTGGTCGAGCAGGTAGCGGATGGTCGGGAGCGCCTCGCGAATGCGCGTGTCGTCCACCACCGTTCCCTCGTAGAGCGGGCAGTTGAAGTCAACGCGCACGAGCACGCGCTTGTGGGCGACGTCGACATCCCTGATGGTCTTCTTGGAATACATGCTGCTCCCCTGTTCCTCGAATCGTACCTTCCTGTTTCCCGTTCTATTCGCCCGCTGCCGTGTCGTCTGCCGGGACATCGGCGACCTCGACGATCGCGTAGGATAGCGGTTGCGGAGCCGGATTGATCTTCACGTGGGCATCCTCGTAGAGTTTGTCGAACCATATGCTCCAAGCCGCCTTGCCGGAAATCTCCTGGCCATCATCGGTCGTGATGGTGGAGACGTCGTTTTGCAACTTGAGCTGCTTGAGCTGTTCGCGAATCCCCTCGCGGTACTCGTCCAGATCCTTGTAGCCCTGACGTTGCAGGACGCTTTCGAACACGCCCTCCATGAGGCGGGCCTCGACGTAGGCACGTTGCTGTTCGACGTAGGCGTCCACTTCCTCGTCGGCGATCTCGATCTTCCTATTCTTGATTTCGCGCTGAACGAGCTCACTGCGGACGATCTGCTCGATGACGTACTCGCGCATGTCCTCGACCGTGCCCTCGGTCGCGTCCTCGGCGGGCTTGTTCGCCGCGGCGGCCTTCTCGACGGCAGTCTGCATGCTGCTCTCTCCCGTGTCGTACGCACGGGTCTTCACGAACTCGGCCCAATCGGCATCGTCGGTGAGCCCGTAGTACGTGCGCATGTTCTCGATGGTGGCGGTGACGGTCTCCTCGGGGACGTTGCCTCCGTCGTAGGTCGCCGCGAGGGGTTCTCCGCATCCGGCGAGACACGCGCAGGTGATGATCGTCACCGCGATGGTGGCAAGAGCCAGACGAGCTCGTTTCAACAGGGTCATGTGGTCCTCCTGATTGAGAAATCATCCGCTGAGAAAGGTACCATATTGAGTAAAGGATACATCACATTCCGCAATAAAACCGACGAAAGGGGACGTTGCGTCACGTGCCATGCGCTACACTGTACGAGCCATGTATGACCACGGGAGGCATGATGACCGACGAGCGACCGCAACCACCCCAAGGCGAACCTGCGGCAGCCAGCCAAGCACCCAAGCGCGACCAGCCCGAGGAGGCAAAGGCCCCCGAGGACATGAGCTACGCCCAGTACCTCAAGCTCACCCATCCGGACAAGAGCGACGAGGAAATCGCGAAGATGGTTCGCAAGGAAAACCGCTACACCTGGCTCGTGCGTTTCCAGATCCTTGCGTTCCTGCTCATCATCATCGCCATCATCCTGCTCATCTTCACCAACTAGGAGGTAGCTTGAAGCAGCGCGTCTCGAGGAGGAACGGACGCACAGCATCAGCACGGGCACGATCGATACGAGATGCGGCGATTCTCGCCGTCTCGCTCATTGTCTTTCTTGGCGGCGCGGGAGGACTTGCGTGGGCGCTCCACGCAGACCCGGCGCAAGATGGCAACACCTCGCCCCCATCGCGGCCTACCGCACAATCCGAACAGTCTGACCCCTACGCCGGCATCATCATATCCGCACCCGGCGATGACACGCTCGTCGGCGAAGACGCCACGAGCAAGACGGGCGACGCGCTCGACGAGTCGTCGCTTGCCCCTGACGAGGCGGATGGCCACGCAGACGAGATATCACGGGCGCCGTCTATCCCCTTCCCGGCGGATTCTGCAAACGCGACGACCAGTCCGGAACCCCAGACCGGCTATGTCGTGCATCACACAGCATATAGAGAGCAGCCGGTCTATCGCATCGTGCATCATCAAGTTTCAACGGCACGAGAAATCATCGTAGCGGGCAAAACGCATGTTGAATGGACACGGTGCCCAGTTTGCAACGAGCGACACGCCCGCGCCTACAACGAGCGCGTGGTCGACCATGTAAGCCCCGTCTTCTGCGCCGCATGCGGCGGCAGGCACGAAGCGGATTACGACGAGACCGTATACGGGTAATCAGACGAAGGCCATTTGCGAATGAGACAGTTGCCCAGGGACGTTGTCTCATTCGCAAACGCTATGCGAGCATGGCGTTGAACGCCGAGATTGCCCGTCTCAGCGCCCGCGGCGCTTGCCGAGGTTCTTGCGGGTGCCCATAGTCGATCCGCGACGCGAGGTGGCCTTGAGACGGGCCAGCGCGTCGTCCTCGTCGGTGCTCTCGACCTTGGCGCGCAAGCTCACCGCCTGGTCGCGCAAATGCGCCGCCGTCTCGAAATCGAGGGCCTCTGAAGCCTCGGCCATCTGCTCCTCGAGCGAGTCGATCATGCGTAGCACCTCGTCGCGTCCAAGCAGCGCGATGTCATCGGCAAGCGCCTTGCTCGTCGATATCTCCTGGGCGCTCTTTCCCTCGGAAAGCTCGTCCATGATCGAGGAGATCGCCTTGCGGATGGTCTTGGGCTCGATGCCGTGCTCCTCGTTGTAGGCCATCTGGATATGCCGCCTACGCGCCGTCTCGTCGATGGCGATGCGCATCGAGTCGGTCACGTTGTCGGCGTACATGATGACGCGACCGCTCACGTTGCGGGCGGCGCGGCCGATGGTCTGGATGAGGCTACGCTTGTTACGCAGGAAGCCCTCCTTATCGGCATCGAGAATCGCGATGAGGCTGACCTCCGGCAAGTCGAGGCCCTCGCGCAGCAGGTTGATGCCGACGAGCACGTCGAAGCTGCCCATGCGCAGCTCGCGCAAGATCTCGACACGCTCGACCGTGCCGATGTCGCTATGCAGATAATTCGCCTTCACGCCCTGGTCGAGGAGGAAATCGGTGAGCTCTTCGGCCATCTTCTTGGTGAGCGTGGTGACGAGCACGCGCTCGTCACGTGCGACGACCTCCTGGATCTCGGCGAGCAGATCGTCAACCTGGCCCTTGGTGGGACGTAGGACGATTTCGGGATCAAGCAGGCCCGTGGGGCGAATGATCTGCTCGACCGTCTGCTCGCTCACGCGTTCCTCGTAATCACCCGGCGTGGCCGATATGAATACGAACTGCGGAATGCGCTGCTCGAACTCGTCGAAACGCAGCGGACGGTTGTCAAGTGCGCTTGGCAGCCGAAACCCATGCTCGACGAGCGTGATCTTGCGGCTACGATCGCCCTCGTGCATGCCACGTACCTGCGGCACGGTCACGTGGCTCTCGTCGATGAAGGTCAGAAAATCGCTGCCCCCGAAGTAATCGAGGAGCGTGTAAGGCGGCTCGCCGGCCTCGCGTCCGTCCAGATGCCGCGAATAGTTCTCGATGCCCGTGCAAAACCCCATGGTCTCGAGCATCTCGAGATCGTATGAGGTGCGCTGCTCGAGACGCTGCGCCTCGAGCAACTTGCCGTTCTTCTTGAGGTCATCCAGACGTTCGCGCAGCTCATCCGAAATCGAGACGAGCGCCTTCTCGACGCTGGGACGATTGGTCACGTAATGCGAGGCGGGCCAGATGGGTGTCGACGAATAGCTCATGACCTCCTCGCCGGTGATGCGATCGATCTCGATGATTTCCTCGACCTCGTCACCGAAGAACTCGAAATGCAGCATGTTGTCCATATAAGGCGGGAACACGTCGATGCTGTCACCGCGCACCCTGAAGGTACCGCGTTCGAGCTCGTAATCGTTGCGGTCGTATTGCATGTCGATGAGGCGATGGATGAACTCGTCGCGGTCAAGCGGGACGTCACGGTCGACGAAGACCGCCATCTCGGCGTAGTTTTCCGGCGAGCCGATGCCGTATATGCAGCTCACGGATGCGACGACGATGACGTCCTTGCGTGTGAGCAGCGCCGAGGTGGCGGCATGGCGCATCTTCTCGACTTCCTCGTTGATCGAGGAGTCCTTCTCAATGTAGGTATCGGTCTGGGGAACGTACGCCTCGGGCTGGTAATAGTCGTAGTAGCTCACGAAATAATTGACGGCGTTATCGGGAAAGAACTCCCTGAGCTCGCTTGCGAGCTGGGCGGCAAGCGTCTTGTTGGGAGCGAGCACGAGCGTGGGCATCTGCAGGCGCTCGATGAGCTTGGCCATGGTAAAGGTCTTGCCCGAGCCCGTAACACCGAGAAGCGTCTGGTAACGCATGCCGTCCTCGACGCCGCTCACGAGCCGATCGACCGCCTGGGGCTGGTCGCCCGAAAGCTCGTAGGGGGCCACGCACTTGAAGGGGTTTCCTTGCTCGCGTCGGCCGTTGATGCGGGCACTCTGCGCGCTGTCCATGTCTAGCTCTCCCGATTCCCGAGCATCTTCATGCGCTCGTCGTACCAAGCATCGACCCAATCGCCGAGTTCTTCAATCGAACATATGTTCTCACATACCGTGTCGGCAATCAAGACGCGCTCGGCATCGGTTGGCTGTGCCCGCATGCGCGCTAGCACATCGGAAGCGTCCATACCCCGCGCGACGGCACGTGCGAGACGCAGGTCGGAGGGAGCCGTCACGGCAATCACCTCGTCTGCAAGCCGGGCGAAATCAGGGGCTTCGGTGAGTAGCGGCACCTCGACGACGAGAATCTTCGCATCGGTCCGGGGCGCGCACTCGACGTTGAGGATGTAGTTGGTGGCAGCCTGCATGATGTAGGGAAACGAGATCGCGTTGAGGTCATGCGTCGCCTGCTCGCTCGCGAAGGCCACGTGAGCCAGCCGTGCGGGGATGACGGCACCGTCCTCGTCGAGAATCTCCTCGCCGAAACGGGCGGCGAGCTCGGAGATGAGCATGGCGTTACCGGAGATGAGCGCGCGGTTTATCTCGTCAAGGTCGATGGAGACGGCCCCGCGCTCGCAGAGCAACTCGACGAGCTTCGACTTTCCCGACCCAATGCCGCCTGTCACCATGACCGTATACATGACGCTCCTACCTCCATGGATCGGCTTCGGGTTCCTCGCATGAACCGCGGGACAGCATGTCCACGTAGTCCGAGTACGGATCATATCCGTCATCGTCCTCGTTTTCCGCGCGTAGCCCGGCACGAATCGCAAGCTCGTCTTGACCAGCCTGACGTCGCATCGCGCGCAGGGCCGCAGCACGGCCGGCTGGCGACATATGCTCAAGGTCAACCATGGGCGACTCGATTCTCCCGCACGTGCCTAGCCGGCGACGATGCCCCCGCCCAAGACGAGGTCATCCGAATACAAAACGACGGGCTGTCCGGCGCGTACGCCACCCACGCGCTCGCCAAAGGCGACGACGACGCCGTCTTCGCTGCATACGACCTGCGCGGGCACGGGTTTGCGGTCATACGCGATACGCGCACGACAGGAGCGTTTGCCCTCGGGAGGCTCAATGGACGTCCAATGTACATCACGCAACAAGCACATCTCGGCGCCCGCAACAGCGCGCGTCGCAGCATACACGCGATGGCTGGTGACGTCCTTGAAGACGGCGAAGAGCTCCTCTTCTGATGAGACAGATGGACAGGGCATTTGTCTCATTTGATCCTCAATGAGACAAATGCCCTGTCCATCTGTCTCATCAGAAGCCGCACCGTCTTCTCCGTTCACCTCATGCGCGATGGCAAACGTCCCCAGGCTCTGATCCGGCGCGAAGCGATACTGACCCTCGTAGGTGCCGAGAACGGAATTGTCCCCGAGATAGACGATGTCGCCCGTATCGCGCTCCAGGCCGCCCTCGCCTTCGAGCCACGTGACAAAGCCCTCGTCATCGTAAAAGCACGGCTCGCCTTGACCGTCGTTGACCGGTGCGACGCGCATGAGACCGGCGCGCATCGCCATGCGGCGCACGACGCCCTTGTACAGGTCCGCCAACGGAAAGACGAGACGCGCGAGCTGTTCCTGCGAAAGCGCGTAGAGCAGGTACGTCTGGTCTTTGGAGAGGTCGAGAGGCTTGCGCAGCTGGTAGGGCAGCAGCTGAAAGCCGTTCACGTCCTCGGTGACACGGGCATAATGACCGGTAGCGACCTGCTCGCAGCCAAAGGCCTGTGCCTGCTCGAAGAGCGTGGCCATCTTGAGGTCGCGCGTGCAGACAGTGCAGGGATTGGGAAAACGTCCCTCCTCGAACTCGCGTGTGGTGTAGTCCTTGACCATGCGGGCGAACTCGTCGCGCAAGTCGATGACGTGATGCTCGATGCCGAGCATTGCGGCGCAGCTTTGCGCGCGCTCGATCGCGGCGTCCCGCTGCGGACTACCATGAAAGCGAAGCGTGACGCCCACCACCTCGTGAGCGTCACGCTTCAAAATCCAGGCGGCAACAGACGAATCTATGCCACCGCTCATGCCAAGAAGAATCTTAGACAAGCTGAGCCCTTTTTCTACTCTTCCGCGGGCTCTTCGGTCACGACTTCCTCGGCGACGACCTCTTCGACATCGCCAGCGGGCTCGTCATCGGTCTCGGGCTTCTCGAGCTCGGCGACCTCGATCTCGACGCCAAGTGTCTCGGCGGCGGCCTTCATCGACAGCGAGATGCGGCGACGATCCATGTCAATGTCCATGACCTTGACCTGGACGGGATCGCCGACGTTGGAGACTTGGCTCGGGACGTCGACGTGGCGGGATGCCATCTCGGAGATGTGCACCAGACCCTCGATGCCATCGCCCAGCTCGACGAAAGCGCCGAACGGGACGAGCTTGGTGACCGTACCCTCGACAATGGAGCCGACGGGATAGTTCTTGACAAGCGTACGCCACGGATCCTCGGTGGTCTGCTTGAGACCGAGCGAGATGCGCTCACGGCTCATGTCGACATCGAGAACCTCGACCTCGACCTCCTGACCGACCTTGACGACCTCGGAAGGATGGTTGACATGGCTCCAGGAGAGCTCGGAGATGTGAACCAGACCGTCGATGCCACCCAGGTCGACGAAGGCACCGAAGTCAACGATGCTGGAGACGACGCCCTTGAGGTGCATACCCTTGGCGAGCTTGGCCAGGACCTCGGCACGCTCGGCCTTGCGGCCCTCTTCGAGGACGACGCGGCGGGAGAGCACGACGTTGTTGCGGTTGCGATCCATCTCGATGACGCGGGCCTCGAGCGTGGAGTGGATGTACGTGGACAGGTCCTTCACGCGGCGCAGGTCGACCAGCGATGCCGGCAGAAAGCCGCGCAGGCCGATGTCGAGGATAAGACCGCCCTTGACGACCTCGATGACCTCGCCCTCGACGTTCTCGCCGGAGTTGAACTTCTCCTCGATGCGATTCCAAGCGCGCTCGTACTCAGCACGACGCTTGGAGAGGACCATACGGCCCTCCTTGTCCTCTTTCTGGACAACCTGGGCCTCAACGGTATCGCCAAGAGCGACGATATCTGCAGGGTTGATATCCTTGCGGATAGAAAGCTCGCGAACGGGAATAACGCCCTCGGACTTGGAGTGAAGGTCTACCAGGACCTCATCGCGACCGATGGAAGCGACCGTACCGGTGACAAGGTCGCCCTCGTCAAAGGTGGGAAGGTCGTTCAGGCTCTTCTCCATCTCGTCGTCCGCACCCTCATCCAGCGAAAAAACGGACGTGTTCTGAATCTCACTCAAAGGTGGACCCCTTTCGAACTTACGGGGCCCCGATTGCAAGCCTGCAGATGTGCGGTAGGAACGGACAAAGAAGCCATCCGGCGCGCGCACCGTTTGGATATATCTCGGGGGCCAACAGATACTGACGTGACGCTTATGCAATCACGAAGGTATAGGTTACGGTGAATCGGCTTCGATTTCAAGCGCGAACTGCCATTTTTTGGGCGTGTGGAGACTTTTCCGCAATACCTCTAATATGGGCGGTAGCAAGTTGTCGATGAGCGGTCAGCGGTTTATTTTCTCCACCCAGCGTCCCTAGCACTCGACTTGAGTCTTGCCGATCATGATGTTGAGAATCTCCACGTCGGCGTCCTTCATGCCCACACGGCCAACGTAGCCCATGCTGGCAATCGTCTGCTCAACCGTATCCTGAATAAGACCCTCTCCCGCACGGAAGCCACGACCCTGCATGGCCATGTCGTGTCCAAGAATCGCCGCGTCCACCGCAGCCGAAATCTTGGCAGCACAGCTCGCCTTGGCACCGTCGCACACGATGCCGCCAACATTGCCCAGCGTATTGGAAACGGTGGCACCGATCTGCTCGCGCGTACCGCCGCACAGCCAGGTGATGGCAGCGCCCGCACCGCAGGCGGCACAGATGGCACCGCAAAAAGCGGAAAGCGCGCCAATATAGCTTTTAACGTGCACGGCAATGAGGTCGGACAGCATGACGGCACGCACCAGACGTTCATGGTCGCAGCGCAAGAACTCGGCATATTCCATAACGGGGAGCGCGCAGGTGATGCCCTGATTGCCCGATCCGCATACGATAACCACCGGTAGCGCGCAGCCATTCATGCGAGCGTCTGAGCCGGCAGCAGCACGTGCGCGGGCACGGCAAGCGACATCGGCCGCACGAGCCCCCAACAGGGTGCGACCGACCTCGGCTCCCCAGGAGTGAGCCAGGCCCTCGGCACTGATGGCACCATTGAGTTCGATCTGGCGCTCAACCGCTTCGCGCGCAGCGTCGATATCGCCGTTCTCGATGAAGTCGATGATGGACTCGACGGTCATGGGCGCCTCGGCGCTAACGGAGGCGCGCTCGGCCACCACGCGCTCGGCGCAAGCCGCGCACTCCCCCGCCGACTTGCCGCACACCGGGATGCCGTCCAACGTATGGCATGTTACGTTGGTGTGATGGTCGATAATCTCGACGACGGCAACATGACTCCCGTACGTTGCAGTCACCTTGATATACAAATTGGGAACGCCCTCGACCAGCGAAACATTACAGTACGAAGGGTCAACCAGCAGCTCGTTCGCACGGGCGCGCGCGGCGTCATCTACGCTTTCCAGCACCTCGAGGGCGCTCTTTGCGTCACCGCCCACGGCGCCCAAGACGGCTGCCGCCTCGATGCCGCGCATCCCGCCCGAATTGGGCACCGTCACGCTCTTCACGTTTTTGATGATATTGCCGGAACAAGCGACATCCATATGCTCGGGCTCGCCACATAAGGTCTGGCTCACCAGCGCTGCGGCGTATGCGACGGCAATCGGCTCGGTGCAACCAAGCGCGCAGACAAGTTCGCGATTAAGGGTCTCACAATATGCGACATCGCGGATGGGATCGGTGGGCATGGCAATCTCCTTAATTCGCACCCCGCAGCAAGGTGGCGAATAAACGAACTTCTCTTTTAACCATTAGCATTTGATAGCAACAGGGACAAAATCGCAAGTCGCCTTCCGACAGACGGCAAAGCACCGCCATGAAAAACGCCGTGGATGCAATTCCACGGCGCCCACGCCACACGCTAACAGCTCTGAGGAGCCAAAGCTGATTAGCCAAAGAAACGCTTGATCTCGATCTCGCCGTTCTCAACACAGTCGGAACCATGGATCACGTTAGCGTCGACATCGACGGCAAAGTCGCCGCGGATGGTGCCAGGAGCAGCGTCGAGCGGATTGGTAGCGCCCATAAGGGTGCGCATCTTAGCCACGGCAGAAGGGCCAGAAACAATCATCTTAACAACAGGACCGCTGGTCATAAAGTCGCAAAGGCCACCAAAGAACGGCTTGTTTGCCAAATGGGCGTAGTGCTCCTCGACTGTCGGACGGTCAAGGGTGGTCATCTCCATGCGCTCGATGACAAGACCGCTGCGCTCGATACGCGTGACGATCTCGCCAATCTTGCGATCGCGCACGGCGTCGGGCTTGATCATGATAAATGTCTTCTCGATAGCCATAGTTGTAGCCTTTCAAGTAGGTTCGTACGTGCCCGCATTCGTTGGGGCACCCGCTCGGGATTGCATCGCTGCAGAGTTCCATTCGAAACAGCAAGTAGCAACTTACTGGAATCTCCGTATATGTAACCCCCTGCCTTCGAAGCGCGATTAGCCTACCATCAGCACAACGTTCGCAAGCAATGAAGCGAGTGAAGAGTCGTTTAGCGCCCGCGAGTGGGCTATTTCACGCCGTTGCGCACCACTCCCACAAGAGTTCTCCGCAATTCAAAGCGCAGGCTCGCCCACATATAAAAAAGAGGTGCCCTACGCAATTGCGTGAGCACCTCGCGGAAAACATCGATTGTTTGCGCCCCTAAAATACAAACGTTCCTAGTTTGCCCCATGCCCCATCTCGACTACAGGAGTCAGCTTAGAAAGCCTGGAGCTATCGAGAGAAAGCTGTTCTTGAGCAGAAGAGAGCTGCTCGGCCACGGCTGCGGGCGCCGTACCACCTTCGGTGGTACGCGCCGCCACGATCGACGGGATGTCGAGCGCCTCGGTAATATCGCGCTCGAACAGAGGGCTTGCCTCCTGGAACACCTCGAAAGGAAGATCCTCAAGGTTGCAGCCACGCTTTTCGCACATAAGAACCAGGTGGCCCACGACGGCGTGTGCCTCGCGAAACGGCAGACCTCGCTTGGCCAGATAATCGGCAACATCGGTTGCGGCAAGGTGGCCCACGCCGCACTCGCGGCGCATAGCGTCCTCATTGACCGTCCAGGTTTCGATCATGCCGGCCATGACCGAAAGACATTGCATGAGCGTATGCGCCGTATCGAGGGCGCCCTCCTTGTCCTCCTGCAAGTCCTTGTTGTAGGCAAGGGGAAGGCCCTTCATGGTCACGAGCAGCTGCGTGAGGTTGCCATACACGCGGCCGCTCTTGCCGCGGATAAGCTCGGCAAAATCGGGGTTCTTTTTCTGCGGCATAATGGACGAGCCCGTAGAATAGCTATCGGAAAGCGTGATGAAACCAAATTCGGACGTAGACCACAAGACGATCTCTTCGGACAAGCGTGAGAGGTGCATGGCCATCACAGCACCCGCGTAATGAAGATCGAGCAGGAAGTCGCGATCAGAGACGGCGTCGAGCGAATTGGGAATCACGCGCGAAAAGCCAAGCTCGGCAGCGGTCATCTGACGATCAAGCGGATAGGTGGTACCAGCAAGAGCGGCAGCCCCCAAAGGCGAGGCATCGGCAGCGTCGAACGCGGCAACAAGACGCTGGAAGTCGCGGGTAAACATCCAGGCGTAGGCAAGCAGGTGATGGGAGAAAAGCACGGGCTGTGCATGCTGCAGGTGTGTGTAGCCGGGCAGAATCACATCGGAGTACTTTTGCGCCGCGGCAATTAGGACCTGACGGAGATGAAGATTTGCCTCCATAAGCTCCTTGGCCAAAGCCTTGCACCCAAGGCGCGTATCGGTTGCAACCTGGTCATTGCGCGAACGACCAGTATGCAGACGCTTTCCCGCCTCGCCGATACGACGCGTAAGCTCGGACTCAATGGACATATGAATGTCCTCGTCGTTGATATCGAACGTGAATTTGCCAGCATCGATATCGGCGCCGATCCCATCGAGTCCAGAGCAAATCGACTCGGCATCGGCTTGGCTAATGATGCCCTGAGCTGCAAGCATTTTGGCATGAGCCTTGGAACCCGCGATGTCTTGACGGTACAGATGCTTGTCGACGGGCAACGACGCGCCAAACTCCTGCGTAACCTGCGCCACGCCCGCCTCAAAACGGCCTCCCCACAACGCCATGGGAAACCTCCTCAAATCGATTTCAAACAGCTTTAGTGTATAGAAAAAAGCGACGTCGCAGCTTGCAGGCTGCGGCGCCGCGAATAAAGTGCATTGCTGCCGGCACCCGAGCTTTTATGCGATACCGGAACCGGGGCCCTGGACCTTGGACCAAGTCTTGAGCGACAGCGTGTCGAGATAGATGAAACCAGCGGCGCTCTTCTCGTCAAACGTGGTGTCGCGATCGTAGGTTGCCAGACCGTAATCGTAGAGTGAGTACGGGGATTTGCGGCCCACGATGGTGAGATTGCCCTTGAAGAACTTGAGTCGCACGGTGCCGGTCACAAACTTCTGGGTCTCGTCCATAAAGGCATCGAGCGCGGCCTTGAGGGGGCTAAACCACTTGCCGTTGTAGACAGTCGTAGCCCACTGCTGCTCAAGCGCAAACTTGGCACGCAGCACGTCACCCTCGACAGTCAGGTCCTCAAGCGCCTTGTGGGCCTGCAGGAGTGTGAGTGCAGCCGGGACCTCATAGCACTCGCGAGACTTCAAGCCCACGAGGCGATCTTCGACGAGGTCGAGACGGCCAAAGCCGTTGTCGCCAGCGATCTTGTTGAGCTTGATGATAAGCTCAGAGAGTTTCATCTGCTCGCCATCGATGGATGCGGGCTTGCCAGCCTCAAAGCCGATCTCCACATAGGTGGGAGTATCCGGAGTGTTCTCGGGGCTCTTGGTCATCGTCCAAGCGTCGTCGAGCGGCTCGTTCCAGGGATCCTCCATGTGACCGCACTCGATTGCACGGCCCCACAGGTTATCGTCGATGGAATAGGGGTTGTCGTTAGCGCCCTCGGGAACAGGGATGCCGTGCTCGTGAGCATAGGCGACCTCGTCCGGACGGCACTTGAGGTCCCACTCGCGCACAGGAGCGATGACCTTGAGGTCGGGATCGAGAGCCAGCACGCCTGCCTCAAAACGAACCTGGTCGTTACCCTTACCCGTGCAGCCATGAGCAACGTACGTGGCACCGTACTCGTGGGCAACCTCAACGAGCTTGGCGGCGAGCAGCGGGCGCGAAAGGGCGCTCAGCAGCGGGTATTTGTTTTCATACATGGAGTTAGCAGCGATGGCATGAGTGAGGTACTCATCGGAGAACTCATCGCGAAGGTCGAGTACCTTGCAGTCGAGAACGCCAAGGCTCAGAGCCTTTTGACGCTTCTTCTCAAGATCGGTCTCCTCCTGACCGACGTTTCCGCACACGCAGATAACGTCGAGGTTCTTCTCGGTCTGCAGCCATTTGACGCAGACGGAGGTGTCGAGACCGCCGGAATAAGCCAGTACTACCTTTTCCTTGCTCATGTTTGCTTCCTTTCACCCTTGATAGCTATTGGAGCAACGAATATGTCCGCGAGCCGTTCGAAGACTCGCGGTACTTGTTATAGCAGCTTCTCTGCCTTTTCTGCACGCGATATGAATAAATTCGCGCAAAAACGCATCCTCCCCGTATCTACAAAACGCTCTACCTGCCACGCCAGTGAAACCATCCCCTCAGTGATGAACATCACGTAACACGGCGGAAACAATGTCAAAGCGTCTTGGCTATACTGAGCTCAGCCAAATCGAAGAAAAGGAAACCCATGCTGCCGGATTATCTCCAGGACCCCTGCCTCGGCGACATCAAGCTGCTCGCCGTCGATATGGACAAAACGCTTCTGACCGACGACCGAGGATTTCCCGAGGGCCTTTTCGAGCGCCTCGATGCGCTTTACGAGGCCGGCGTGGTCTTTTGCCCCGCAAGCGGACGGCCGGCGCCCAAGCTGCAGGAGATGTTCTCCGGGCGTGCACATAAGCTCGCCTTCTGCTCCGACAACGGGGCTTGCACTCTCTGGCACGACGAATACGTCTTTCGCGACCTCCTCGACCACGACCTCTACCGCGAGGTGCTCAACTTTGCGGCGCAGCGCGGCAACTGCGCCTGTGTGCTTTGCGCCTTTAACCACGTCTATATGCTCAAGCGCGACCGCGAGTACGCGGGCGAGGTGGGCGTTTATTACGAAGACATCATCTTTGTCGATTCCTTTGACGAGGTCGACGCTGACGCCAACAAAATCAGCTTGTTCTTCCCTGAGTGGGATGCCGAGCCCGCCTACGCCGATGTGTACGGACCCACATTTGGCGACCGACTGTATATCACCAACGCGGGCCGCGAGTGGATCGACTTCATGAATCTTGGGGTCGATAAGGGCTCGGGCGTGGCACATCTGTGCGCACAGCTCGGCATCGACGAGGCAGACGCCGCAGCCGTGGGCGATACCTATAACGACATCCCCATGCTCGAGCGCGTGGGCCATAGCTTTATCGTTGCAAACGCCGAAGCGCACATGGAAGAGCATGCCTCCTGGCGCGTTCCCAGCAACAACGACGCCGGCGTCCTCGCCCTTATCGATGCGATCCTCGCCGCGAAGAAGGCCTCCGCGTAAGAAGCAGCCAGCCAATGCACAGCATTCATCCGAAAGCCTGCCCGCCAAAATGCGAAACCCACGCAGAAACGTTCGCTTTTCCCTCTTCTGGGACAAAAGTTGACGTTTGTGCGTGGGTTTTCCTACATCCGTCCAGCAGGCGGAGCGCAATCACTACTTGGCGTCCGCCCAAGTGACACCCGTCGACGCTTCGGCGATAAGCGGAACGCGCAGCTCAACGACGCCCTCCATCTCCTCGCGCACCATCGACGTGAGGCGTTCGACCTCGGCCTCAGGGCACTCAAAGTCAAGTTCGTCGTGCACCTGCAAGATCATACGAGCAGCAAAGCCCTCCGCCTCCAGACGACGCGCCACACGAATCATGGCGATCTTGATGATGTCCGCGGCACTTCCCTGCATGGGATGATTCATGGCCGTGCGCTCACCAAAACCGCGCTGGATGGGATTTTTCATCTTGAGCTCGGGGATATGGCGGCGACGGCCGAACATAGTCTCGGCATAACCTGTCTGCTTTGCCTGCTCCACCACGCGATCCAAGAACACGCGCACGCCCGGATAGGCCTCGTAATAGCGATCGATCATATCGCGGGCCTCGGACATCGGAATATCGAGCGTTTGAGAAAGCCCGTAGGCCTGCTGCCCATACACGATGCCAAAGTTAACGGCTTTGGCGCGGCTGCGCAGCTGCGGCGTCACCTGATCGACCGGCACACCAAACACGCGCGAAGCGGTCTCGGCGTGGAAATCCTCGCCCTCGTTGAAAGCACGCACCAAATGCTCGTCTCCCGAAAGGTGCGCCAGAAGACGCAATTCGATTTGACTGTAGTCGACCGCAAGGAAAACCGATCCCTCGCCCGCAGAGAACGCCGTCTTGACGGTACGGCCCAACTCGGAGCGCGTCGGGATATTTTGCAGGTTGGGATTCGACGAGGACAGGCGACCCGTCGCCGTGATGGTCTGGTTGTACGTGGTGTGCACGCGGCCGTCCCCCTGGCGCAGCGGGCCCAACGTATCCAGATAGGTCGACTTGATCTTGGTCATCTCGCGATATTTGAGAATCAGACGCACGATCTCGTGGTCGCGAGCAAGCTCCTCGAGTTTCTTGGCGTTGGTGGAGTAGTAACCACGCTGGGTCTTCTTCAGGCCCTTGGTGGGCAGGCCCATCACGTCGAACAGGATATGGCTGAGCTGCATAGGACTCGAGATGTTGAACGTATCGTCACCCGCAAGTGAGCGAATCTTGCACGCCAGTTCATCGATCTGACCTTCGAGGCCCTCCGATAGCGCATGCAGGCGTTCGGGGTCGACAAGCATACCCGTGCGTTCCATGGAAACAAGCACCGGCACAAGAGGCATCTCAATTTCGGAAAAAACACGCGTCGCGCCCTCGCGCTCAAGGGCATTCTCGAGCGGCTCGCGAATCGCCAGGGCAAGCGCGGCGGTGCGCGCCGCACGAGCGGGGGCATCATCCGCGGCTCCCTCCTCTCCGCGTGCGGGCGCAAGCGAAACCTGCAGATAGCGATCGGCAAGATAGGCGTCATCAAAGGCATCGCGCGAGGAATCGAGCAGGTAGGCGGCAACGACGGTGTCGAACAGCCGCGCCGAATCGAGCGTCAGCGGGTCGAGTTGCTCGGCTTCGCTCGAATCGACCGGCGAAAGCTCGTGAATGAGCCCCTTGATATCAGACGAGACCACGCGGCCTTCACGCAACAGGCGAGAAAGCGCGCCTGCAACCAAGCCACGGGAGAAATCGAACCCCGGAATATCTTCTACGGCGCCGCCCAGCTGCTGCTCAAAGCCAAATAGGCAACGTCCTGTCGCCACCCAAAGGGTGTGCGTCATGCCAAAAAGAGCGCCCTCCTCGCGGTCGTCATCGAGCACGGCCGCAACCCATTCCCCCGCCTCGAGCGCACGGGAAAGCTCATCTGTGGCATCCGCGAGGGCGCCTCGGTCCGACCCCGTCACCATGGCCGGCTTCGACATCTCAAATGCAGCAGAAGCAGGCACCTCCCCGCCGTCGATCAGCGCAAGAAAGCGATTTTGCATCGCCATGATACCGAGCTCGCCCAAGGCATCGTTTACCGCCTGGGCGTCGAACGCGGGAAACGCCTCGTTCTCAAAATCGTACGCAACGGGGGCATCGGTACGAATCGTAGCCACCTTGCGCGAGAGCAGGGCGTCATCGATATGCGCTCGGAGGTTCTCGCCCATCTTGCCCTTAACCTCGTCGGCGTGGGCGATCACCTCGTCGAGACTGCCGTACTGCGCGATGAGTGCACTCGCCTTCTTGGGACCGATGCCCGGCACGCCGGGGATGTTATCGGAGCTATCGCCCTTGAGTCCATAGAAATCGGGCACGAGGGCGGGCGTGATTCCGTGATAGAGGTCGTCTACGCTCTCCGGTGTCATGATGGCCACGTCCGAGAGGCCTTTGCGCGTAGACACCACGTTGATGTGCTCGGTAACCAGCTGGTACATGTCGCGGTCGCCCGTGACCAGGTACATATCGCATCCAGCTTCCTCGCCCGCGCGGGCAAGGGTTCCCAAGATGTCGTCGCCTTCCCAGCCCTCCGACTCCAAGATGGGGATGTTGAGCGTGGTGAGCAGCTGCTTGATCATAGGAAACTGCGCGTGCAGATCGGGATCCATCGGAGGACGTTGAGCCTTGTACTGCGGCAGCATCTCCATGCGCACGCGAGGGCGGCCCTTGTCAAAGGCAACCGCGATAGCATCGGGCCTAAACTCGTCGACCATCTTGAGAAACATATTCAAAAAGCCGAAGACCGCGTTCGTCGGACGGCCATCGGGAGCGTTCATCGTGGGCGGCACCGCGTGGAACGCACGATGCATGAGCGAATTACCGTCCACCACGGCAACGGTCTTACGTGAATTATCTTGGATTGGCATGGATGGGCCTTTCGTTTACCGGTTTCTCCCCACCAGTGTACACGCTTAAAGGGGGCGCCCGTGATACCATGGCGGACGGATACAAGACCACATGCATCGAAAGGATGAACATGGAACGCCCCTGCGCATGGAAAAAGTACACCCCCGAGCAGCTCGTCGAGCTCGAAAAGATCTGCTCCGGCTACAAAGAATTCATCAGTGAGAACAAGACCGAGCGTCTCTGCGTTCGCACCGGCGCTGCGCTCGCCGAGCAGGCAGGCTATGTCGAGCTTGGCCAGGCGGTTGCCGCAGGCAAGACGCTCAAGCCCGGCGACAAGGTCTATGCCGTAAACCACGGCAAGACCCTCATGCTCATGCAGATCGGCAAGCGCCCGCTGCAGGAAGGATTCAATATCCTGGGCGCGCACGTGGACAGCCCGCGTCTCGACCTCAAGCAAAACCCCGCCTTCGAGGCAGGCGATATGGCGTACCTCGACACGCACTACTACGGCGGTGTGAAGGCCTACCACTGGGTCGCCTCCCCTCTCGCCCTCGTGGGCGTCGTTGCCAAAAAGGACGGCAGCGTTATCGACATCAACATCGGCGACGGCACGGATGACCCCGTGTTCACCATCTCCGATCTGCTCATCCACCTTTCCGGTGAGCTCATGTCCAAGCCCGCTAAGGACGTTGTGGACGCCGAGCTGCTCGATGTCATCGTGGGCGGTCGTCCCGTGGTGATCGACGAGGCCGACAAGGACTCCGAGGCCGACGAGAAAGATCCGGTCAAGCAGCTCTTCCTCAACCTGCTCTCTGAGCGCTACGGCATCGACGAGGAGGACTTCCTCTCCGCCGAAATCGAGGTCGTGCCCGCCGGCCCCGCTCGCGACATGGGCCTCGATCGCTCGATGATCTTGGGCTATGGCCAGGACGATCGCGTCTGCTCCTACCCGAGTCTGCTCGCCCAGATCGAGGTTGAGGCTCCCGAGCGCACGAGCATCTGCCTGCTCGTGGACAAAGAGGAGATCGGCTCCGTAGGCGCCAGTGGCATGACCAGCCGCTTCTTTGAGAATACCGTCGCCGAGGTCATGGCACTTGCAGGCGAGGAGACCTCCCTTGCCCTGCGTCGCGCGCTGGCCAACTCGCGTATGCTCTCTTCTGACGTCTCTGCCGGCTTCGACCCGAGCTACGCCTCCAAGTTCGAGACCAAGAACGCCGCTTATATGGGTCGCGGCCTGTGCTTTAACAAGTACACGGGCTCTCGCGGCAAGAGCGGCTCCAACGACGCCGACGCCGAGTACATGGCCCTCGTCCGCGACATCATGGACGAGGCCGGCGTAAACTTCCAGACCTGCGAGCTCGGCCGCGTCAATGTGGGTGGCGGCGGAACCATCGCCTTCATCATGGCCAAATACGGTATGAATGTCATCGACTCCGGCGTGCCCGTTCTCTCGATGCATGCCCTGTGGGAGGTTGCCAACAAGGCCGATATCTACGAGGCATATCGCGGCTACAAGGCGTTCCTCGAGCGCGCGTAAGGCTCACCCTCAATCGCCCCTTTATATGGCGGTGTCGACATATTAGTCGGCACCGCTATTTTCAATTCGGGACAAGGGACGCGGTAGATGCGATGATCCGTTTTCAACGAGGAGGCCCCATGCTGCAAGTCATCATCTCTCCCGCCAAACAAATGCAAACGGCACAAGACGCATTTGAGCCACAGGGAATTCCGCCGTTTCCGCGCGAAACGGAACGTCTCCATAGCGCATTGCTGGATATCGAGCGAATCGAGGGCGCCCATGGCCTACAAAACCTTTGGGGCGTAAGCGACCGTCTACTCGTCAGCTGTCTGGATGTACTGCATGCCTTTACGCCCGTGACCGATGCCGACAATCTATGCATCCCGGACATCGCCCGACATGCATCCCCGGCTATCATGAGCTACCACGGTATCCAGTATCAAAGCATGGCGCCCTCTGTTATGCGGGCATCGGAACTTAGATGGCTACAAAGCCACCTGTGGATTCTCTCCGGCCTTTACGGATGCGTGCGCCCTTTCGATGCGGTAATGCCCTACCGACTAGAGATGGGCGCCAAACTCGCCATCGACGATAAACGCAACCTCTATGCCTTTTGGGGCGATAGACTCGCGCACGCCATCGCATCGAACGGCAACGCTACCACAGTCGTAAATCTTGCGAGCGTAGAGTACGCTCGAGCGGTGCTCCCCCACCTTGATTCCGAAGCGACCGTTATCACCTGTATCTTCGGTGAAGAGCTACGTCATGGCAAACCCGTTCAACGAGCAAACGCCAGTAAGAAAGCACGCGGTTCAATGGTTCGCTGGATGGCAGAGCATGCCGTCGAAGACGTCCGCCAGCTCCCCGCTTTCGACATCGGTTACCGCTATGCACCAGAGCTTTCGAGCGAAGATACCCTGATCTTTCTTAATAACGCCGCTTCTTTTTAGGCGCTCAGCCTCTGCCTCCGCCGGATGAAGCGAAACGCGACGCGGAGTATACTGTGCACAGGCCCGCATCACAGCAGCAGGCCAAACAAACATGGGGAGCTTGCGGGGACGGCAGGCTGAGATTGGGCGCGCCCGCCGAGGACCCACAGAACCTGACATGGGTAATGCCAACGAAGGGAGACATCGTTCATGACCGAACTCCAAGCCGATAAGCTCGTCACGCAGATGGACTATGCGCGCGCAGGACAGATCACCCCGCAGATGAAAGAGGTTGCCGAGCGAGAGCATCGCGACCCCGAATACATCCGTGAGCGCGTGGCAGACGGCCGCATCGCCATCCCCGCAAATATCGTCCACATCAAAAAGGGCATGCGTGCCTTTGGCGTAGGCGAAGGCCTTTCCACCAAGGTGAACGTAAACCTTGGCATCTCCGGCGACAAGGCAGACGCCGCCGAGGAGTGGAAGAAAGTGAAAATTGCCGAGGACCTGGGCGCCGACGCCATCATGGACCTCTCCAACTCGGGCAAGACGCGCAAGTTCCGCCAACAGCTCATCGACGAGACCCCGCTTATGGTGGGGACCGTCCCCATGTACGACGCTATCGGGTATATGGAAAAGCCGCTCGTCAAGCTCACCAAAGACGACCTGCTGGCAACCGTGCGGGCGCATGCCGAGGACGGCGTGGACTTCGTGACCATCCATGCAGGCATCAACCGCTCTGTCATCAAGACCTTCAAGGAGACCGGTCGTCTCATGAACATCGTGAGCCGCGGAGGGTCGCTGCTCTTTGGCTGGATGGAAGTTACCGGCAACGAGAATCCCTTCTACGAGTTTTATGACGAGGTTCTCGACATCTGCCACGAGTACGACGTCACCATCAGCTTGGGCGATTCCTGCCGTCCGGGGTGCCTCTACGACGCCAACGACGCCACCGAGACCGCCGAGATCATCGAGCTGGGCAAGCTCGCCGTGCGCGCCTGGAAGCGCGGCGTGCAGGTGATGATCGAGGGGCCGGGCCACATGGCCATCGACGAAATCGCCGCCAACATGAAGATGGAAAAGCGCCTGTGCCATAACGCACCCTTCTACGTGCTAGGACCGCTCGTCACCGACATCGGCGTGGGCTACGACCATATCACCGCGGCCATCGGCGGCGCCATTAGCGCCAGCGCGGGTGCAGACTTCCTGTGCTACGTCACCCCCGCCGAGCATCTATGCCTGCCCGACGCACAGGATGTGCGCGACGGCCTGATTGCCACCAAGATTGCCGCGCACGCAGCTGATATCGCCAAGAAGGTTCCTCATGCGCGCGACGAGGACGATCGCATGGGCCAGGCACGCCGCAAGCTCGACTGGGAGGAGATGTGGAAGCACGCCCTCGACCCCGAGCGCGCTCGCGAGCGCTATGAGAACTCGCCCGCCGCGACCGAGGGTACCTGCACCATGTGCGGCAAGATGTGCGCCGTGCGCACCGTCAACAAGGTGTTCGAGGGGACGACGATCGACCTCGGCATGGACGACGAGTAGCCACTCTTTTTTCGATTCTCATCGGGCCCATGGCGCTCCACACCAGCGCCATGGGCCCGCTTTCACATTGCGAGGCATCTATGAGCACATCGACATTGCCAGCCGTTCTGACCATCGCAGGCTCCGACTCGAGCGGAGGAGCGGGCATCCAGGCAGACATCAAGACCATCGCCGCGCACGGGCTGTTCGCCGAATGCGCCATCACGGCGATTACCGCGCAGAATACCTGCGGCGTGCGCAGCATCCAAAACATCGACCCGACCATCGTTGCCGACCAAATTGACATGGTGTTTGAAGATATTCGCCCCGCGGCGGCAAAGATTGGCATGGTCTCCTCTTCGGCGATCATCGAGAAAATCGCCGAACGTCTGAAGAGCTGGAAAGCACGAAACATCGTTGTCGATCCCGTTATGGTGGCAACTAGCGGCGCACGCCTTATCGATGAGGACGCACGGGAGGCGTTCACTTCGCGTCTCTTCCCGCTCGCAACGCTCATCACCCCCAACATCCCAGAAGCCGAACTCCTTGCAGGCACATCCATCAAAGACGAGGCGTCTCAGGAGCAAGCCGCCCGTCTCCTCGTGCAGCGGTACGGATGCGCAACACTGGTAAAGGGCGGGCATCGTATCAACGAGGCCAGCGACGCGTTGGCGTGCGAAACGAGCGGCGGGGCCAAAACGACCTGGTTCACCCATCCCCGCGTCAACAACCCCAACACCCATGGCACTGGATGCACGCTCTCCTCGGCTATCGCCTGCGGGCTCGCCCAAAACCTGCCGCTCGCCGACGCCGTTGAGGCAGCGAAGCACTATCTCACCGGCGCCCTTGAGGCCCAACTCGACCTTGGCCAGGGCTCTGGCCCCCTTGACCATATGTGGTGCCATCGCCGATGATGTATTGCTAGAGCCTCGTTAGATTGCCAAAGGTAGAGTCTCGGAAATCCGAGATGTATCGCCTGAAACCGTCCGAGGGTGGGCCCTATGAGTTTCTCGTTCTTCATTTACACCATTCTCATCATGGGCGTAGCTCTGGTGACCAGCTCCGTCGCACTTGTGGTCTGGCTCATGACGCGCCGTCGCGACGCGATCATCTCGGCCATCGGCTTTCTCGCCTATATGCTCGACCTTTCGGTCATCTTTTTTGACGAGTACAACCGCATGAAGTACGACTATGCCGTAAGCTTTGAGATGCCATTGCAGCACCCGGGAACGCGCTGCTTTCTGGGCATCGTGATTATCGGATGCCTCTTTGCCTGGACGATTTTGCGTCTGCGCGACAAGCTCACGCTCAAGCGGATGGCAACCGTGCTCGCTCCGCTCGCGATAGTACAGCTTCTCCTGGTTCCCCGCCCAAGCCTTGCGAGCACGGTGCAGCAGTATCTCTTCTGGCTCAGCCGCGATCTTTGCAATATCGCCTGCCTTGGCTATGTGTACTGGCGCTATCGCCACATGACAAACAAAGCCGAACGGCTTGACCTTGAGCGAAGCAAAACTTTTTTCAAAATCGCTTGCGCCCTCGCCGTCCTGGTTATCGTCGAGGACACCTTCATGATCTTGCTCTACAAGCCCGACATGAGCAATCCTTTGGTCGGCACCTTCCTGTGGTACCTAAGCGAGCGCAACATTTCGGAAAACGTGTTGATGATCGTAGCCGCAGCACAACTTTTCAAGCAATTCGCCCATATGCTGAGAATCTATGCCAAGCACCCACGTGCTGACGAAGACGTTGCCACCGAGCGACGCGACTCGCAAGAAGACCTTGCGTCCCGCATCGTGATTTTCTCCGATAGAAACAGCCTGTCCAACCGTGAACAGGAGGTGCTCTCCCTCGTGCTGCGTGGATTGGACGCCCAAAACATTGCGAGCGAGCTGGTGATCAGCCCCGGCACCGTCAAAGCACATCTGCATCGCATCTACGTTAAGTCGAACGTCAAGACCCGCGACGAGTTGATTGAAGCCTTCTGGCGCTCCTAACGCGTCTTCTCTAACGCGTCTTCCGCCAAAAAGCGAAACGCCCGTTTTGCAACCCACTCAAAGGTTTGCAAAACGGGCGTCTTTTTGACGAAAGCCCCCAGCCCCGTCCGCTCACGGTAATGAAACAGCAATAAACCTGAACAATAAAATACCTGGTAAACCATGTAAACCGGCTTAACCTCGCCATCTATCGCGCTCTATCTTGGCGCAGCGGGAAAGGCGTGCGTAAATGACCATAAGGCAACAGGCAGCGTACGAGCCGAGCTCCACCGAGCGTATGAAACGCATCGCACTGGGAGCTACGCCCCCGAGCAAACGCATGCGCGGATCGCCGCGATTCATGCATAGTCCAGAAACGTCTGAGGAGGCACTTATGGACAAAGCAGAGGTAATCATTCGAAGCAATGCCGTCTTCACCGGAACCGGCCTCGCGCCCTTCAAAGGCGGTGTGGCCGTCAAGGGAGACACAATCATCGCGTGCGGCGAGGACAAGTATCTCGATACTTTCATTGGCCCCGATACCGAAATACGCGATTTTGGCGACAAGCTCGTCATGCCGGGCCTCATCGACTCGCACACGCACTTCGCGCAGGGCGCCTTCATGACCGACCCCGATTTCGCGGTCAACCTTATCGATTGCACGAGCTTTGAGCAGGCAATGGAGCGCGTTCGCGCCTTTGCCGACAGCCATCCCGACAACGAGTGGATCGTAGGCTGCCAGATCATCCAATTCCAATGGGAAATTCCCGAGATGCCCACCGCGGCGATGATCGACCAGTACGTGAGCGACCGACCGGTATTCCTGCAGCAAGTCGACCTTCACACCTTTAGCGCCAACACCTGTGCCATCAACAAGGTGGGCGTCACGCGCGACACGCCCGACCCCGCAGGCGGCAAGATTCTCAAAGACGCAGACGGCAACCCCACCGGCGTGTTCTCCAACAACGCCGGCGCCATCTTCATGGACGAGGTATATAACCCGGCGATGGACGTCGTCGAAGCTTCGTTTAGCAAGACCGCCAAGCGTGCCAACGCCCTGGGCATCACCACCGTCGGCATGGTTAACCCCACTTTCGTGAGCATGGACAACCCCTACGCCGTCCTCGCCGACCTCAACGCCCGCGGTGACCTCCCCCTGCGCGTTTTCCTGTACACCGATTTGTTTGAGAACGAGAATCTGGAACTCCATGAGATCCAGGAGAAGTACAACTTCCCCGATACGCAGGTTGAATGGCATGGATTCAAACAGTTCCTCGACGGCGTGTGCTCCGACCACACCGCCTGGATGCTCGAGCCCTATTCGAACGCCCCCGAGACGTGCGGCGAGCCCGCCGAGGACCCCGAGCGCATCCGCGCCGCCATCCTCAAGGCTACCCAATGGGGTGTGGACACGCGCATCCACACCATTGGCGACCGTTCCGTGCGCTTTGTGCTCGATTGCTTTGAAGAAGGAAAGCGCCTCCATGGCAAAGGCGAGTGCCGTCACTCCATGGAACACAATGAGACTGTCCAGCCCGAGGACCTGCCCCGCTACGCCGAGCTGCGCGTAAGCGCCGGTATGCAGCCGTGGCATATGCTGCTCGATATGCCCGACCGCGCCAAAGACGACGCAGTGGGCCCCGAGCGCGCGGCACTCTCCTGGCCGCTCCACAGCCTGCTGGCAAGCGGCGCTTGCGTGCACCTGGGATCCGACTTCCCCGTCGTAGGACTCGAGCCCATGGAGGAGATCTACGGCGCCGTCTTCCGTATGCTCGAAGACGGCTCGAACCCGGAAGGCTGGTTCCCCGAGGAGCGCATCACGATGAGCGACGCCCTGAGCGCCTACACCTACGGCAGCGCCTATGCCATGCACGCCGAAGACCGCATCGGCACCCTCGCCTGTGGCAAACAGGCCGACATCTGCGTGCTCGACCGCAACCTCTTTGATTGCGCGCCAGCAGAGGTGCTCGAGGCAACCTCAGCGTTCACGATGATCGCCGGCAAAGTTGTTTTCGAGGCCTAGACCCCATTACGTTTTGACTCTCAAGGAAAGGAGAGAGCAATGGCAGAAGAATTGATTGCCAACGAGGAAGAGCGCGAACTCGCGTCAAAACCGATTCCAAGCCTGGTACGCCGCTACACGATCGTGACCGGTCAGGGCATGCTTGCCCAGATCATCATGGTTGTCCTCGAGGGACTTGTCATGGGCTGGGGCCTGGGTGCCCATGGCCTGGCATGCGTCTCGATCATCATGTCCGCTGAGTTCCTCAACCTGGCCTTCGGCAACCTCTTTGGCACGGGTGTTCCCGCCATCGTGGGCAACCTTTTGGGTGCAGGCGACGTCAAGGGCGCCAGCAAGGCCTTTAGCCAAGGTTTCTGGCTTACCTCGATCGTCTCGATCATCCTTGCCGTGATCATGGCGGTCTTCACCGAGCCCATCTGCGCGTTCTTCGGCGCAACCCCCGACATCATGGCCGACACGGTCCTGGGCGTTCGCACCTTCTCTATCCTGCTGCCCTTCACAGTCGTGGGTCAGATGGTCACCGCCGTCATGCGCGTTGACGAGAAGGTTCAGATCCAAGCCAACCTCATGACGGTCTCCGCCATCGTCGCCATCATCTGGCTCGCCCTGTCGACCTTCATCTTCAAGCTCGGCACCATGGGCGCCGGCATCTACTACGGTCTGTCCATCGGCATCTGGGCCATCGGCGCCTTCTGGTTCATTGGTGGCAAGAAGTCTCAGCTTCAGATCAAGCTTGCCGACCTCAAGCTCGATATGGCCATCTGCGCCCAAATCTTCAAGATCGGCTTCCCGTTCTTCCTGGTCCAGGCCGCAACGTTTATCTTCAACACGGTTGCGAACACGCTGCTCGGCACCCTCGGCGGCGAGCTCGGCTCGCTCTACATCGCCGCCTTCGCCGTCATCAACGGCTACATCCTCTACATCGTCATGATGGTCGCCCAGTGTTTCTCCTACGGCCTGCAGCCCATCGCCGCCTTCAACGCCGGCGCCAAGGCCTGGGATCGCCTCAAGCAATCGCTCTCCTGCGCCATCAAGTACCAGATTGTCGTTCTGCTCGTTGTGTCTATCGTAATCTGGCTCGCAGCAACCCCCGTCTGCGCCTTCTTTGCCGGGAGCGATGCCGACCTCGTGGAAGTTGCCGCCAGCGCCACGCGCATCATCATCATCGCCGTATGCCTGGGCTACCTCGCCATGACCGTATCCATCTACTTCCAGTCGGTCGAGAAGGTCGTGCTCTCCACGTTCTGCAGCCTGCTTCGCTACGTAATCTGCTCCGTGCCGCTCATGTACCTTCTGGGCAACATGATGGGTGTCCAGGGCATCTGGATCGCCCTCGTGGTGGCCGACGCCATCACCGGAATCATCTCCATCGCCCTCGCCCTGAACGAGCAGAAGCGTTTGAACAAGCTTATCGCCTAGCCGCTTTCTCCGGCACGCAAAGAGGCACCCTCCAGATGGAGGGTGCCTCTTTTTTGATGCACGAGACCATGAGCCTTCAAGAGCGGCAAGCGATTATCGATCGGCCATTTCCCGCAGCTTTGCCGCGATGGCAAGACCCAATGCATGATGGCCGGCGGCATCGAGATGAACGCCATCAAAGCTTCCCACCCGGGCCGCCTCGCCTGCATCGAGGAAATCACAGCCTTCGAGCTCGGCGACCTGACGGTACGCATCTGCGAGCTGCTCGGACAGCACAATGCCCTGGGCATCGAATTCGGCGAGCAAACCGCGCGTCGCGGCATGCGTCAGCGGCGGCGGCGACACGAGCAGGACCTGCGGGCAAGGCGAACACGACGGCCACGGAAACTCCTTGACGGCTTCGGCAAGCACCGCCATACCGCGGGCGATATCCGCAAGGCCGAGGCTGTACACCGGTTTGAGGTCATTCGTGCCCAGCATGATGACGACCACATCGAGGGGAAGATGCGACTTGAGCAAGGTTGGCAGGAGCGCGCCACCGGAAAGGCAGGTGGTCAAGCGATACGGGTCTTCATGCACTGTCGTGCGGCCGTTAAGACCCTCCTCGATCACATGCCAACCAGAGCCGAGCTCGCGCGCAGCAACGCCGCACCAGCGGACATCGGCCGAGAAGCGCTCGCCGGTTCCGGCAGCGCGGGACTTGGGATCGAATCCGTATGTGTTGCTATCTCCGAAAAACAATACGTTGCGCATAACGATTCCCGATCCTCTCGCTCGCCGGTGCCAGGACTATTTCAGATAGGCACGCCAATCATCGTCATCGTCATCTTGGACCTGAGCCTGGACCGCAGCGTCCCTACGGGCGCGAGCGTCCTCATATGAATTCTCGTTTTTGGCCGGAAAGGCCGCAAACGCATGCTCCATGCGCTCAAAATTCTGGTTGAAGCGCTCGCGCTTGACGGCAAAGACCACCTTAGTCGCCACATGCTCGCCGCTCGCCAACTCCTCGCGAAGCATCTCGGCGACAACAGAAGCGTCCCAACCGCTCGCATCGCAGCCGGGAGCACCCATGATGAGCTTTTCGTGCCCCAGGCTGTCGGCAATCGCGAGGGCAAAACGAATGCGCTCGCGCATAGCGTCTGCCAGCTGTTCATCGCTCATGTTGTACTCGGAACGCGCACGGCGCACGTTGGGCGCGGCAAGCACGACAACGTCCGCGTAAGCATGGAGGCGATCACGCGTAAAGCGAACGGCGGGAACTACCAGCGCGCGATCGCGGTAAAGCTCGCAGTTGATATTGCGGCGGCGGTTCTCGACATACCAGTCGCGCTGCTGAGAAAGAACGTTATAAAGAAACGAATGCTCGCACAACGACTGCTCAAAGCCCATAAAGCCCTTGTCAAAGCCGCCGGCGGGGTTGGCGTATGAACCGAAATCGAGCACAGCGAGATCGCAGAACTGCGCGCGGCCTCGCCCGTTTTCGAGAATTGCCGCGCACGCATCGGCGTCGACGACGCAAACCTCGGGTACGCGCGGCTGCTCGTCTTCCGTTGCGGTCTTCGCCACCGGAGTGGGCATGCCCTCGATGCGTCGGCATTGATCGCAAGCGCGGTCGATCTCGGCGGCAAGGCGTACGGCCACCTGCTTCGTATAGGACTCGCGCTCGCGTGCGCGCTGGTCACGCCTGGCATCGCGAGGAGCTCCGTCCCTGCGGCCTGCGCGGTTGCGTCCGTTCGTCTCGTTGCCTGCCATGCTCTTCTTCCTTTCGCCTTTGCTGCCAAGGGGCGCATGATATCGAACTTTGCCCATGATAGCGCCTGCTCGTAGTAAATGGCGGACGAATCTGGCGTGATAGTGATGAGCGCAGCACCAGGCGCACAAGGTGACATATGGGGTATCATGGTATGACTTGTGCAGATAATCGCCATCGTCGGCATCCATTATCCGCATGTATTCGATCATCTAGCAGAGGGGCGCACTTCTTTTCGCATGAGACCCTTCATTCCATATATCCTCATGGCCGCTGCCGCGTTTGTCGTGACCTTTGTCTTCACGCCCGTGGTCAAGCGCCTTGCCATGCGTCTTGACGCCGTCGATTACCCCTCCAAGCGTCGCATCAACACGCAACCGACACCGCGCCTCGGCGGTACCGCTGTCTTTTTGGGCATCATCGCCGCGGTAGCGGTTGCCATCTACGGTAGCGCGCACCTTGGCTGGCCTCCCGTCCTGGTATCGCACCCCAGCCTTGCCGTTAACTACCACATGCTCGCCGCAGCAGTTTTGCTTATGGTTGCAACGGGCGCCACCGATGACATCGTCCAACTCTCCCCGAAGACCAAATTCGCCGGCCAGATCGTCGCCGCAGGCGTCGCAGTGGCGGGCGGCTTGGTAATCCACCAGATCGTCAATCCCTTTGTCGGCGGCGCATATATCGAGCTCGGTTGGTTCGCCTACCCCATCACCGTCATCTATCTGGTCGCATTCACCAACATCATCAACCTCATCGACGGGCTGGACGGCCTCGCTTCGGGCATCTCCTGCATCGCCGCGTTGTCCATGTTTTCTTTCGCCGTTCTCGCTGACAGGCATGACGCCGCCGCTCTCTCCCTTGCGCTCGCGGGTTCCTGCCTCGCATTTTTGCGCTACAACTTCAACCCCGCATCGATCTTCCTGGGAGACTCGGGCTCTTTGCTGCTTGGATTCTTGCTGGGCATCATCTCCCTGCTCAACGTTTCGCGAACGGCAGCCCTCACCTCGTTGCTCATTCCGCTGATCGTGGCGGGCGTACCCATCATCGACACCTTCTCGGCGATTATCAGGCGCATGCGCGCCCACGTAAGCATCGGGCAGGCCGACAAGGGACATATCCATCACCGTCTGATTCAAGAGGGGTACAACCAGAAGCAGGCAGTACTGCTCATCTATGCCTGGTGCATCCTGCTCTCGTTGGGAGCCGCAGCTATCAACCAGGTGGACGTCATCTGGCGCGTCCTTATCTTCCTGGCGCTTCTTGCCTGCTCGGCGGCCTTTGCCATGCACCTGCATCTTTTCGAGCCCGTTTTGCGCCACCACTACAACACCGACACCCATAAAGACGAGATCGTCACCCCTGAAGACCCCGAGTTCGCTGCCGAGGAGGCCGCTGCAGAGGCCAAGCATCCTCGCCATCAAAAGAAGCCTGAGAAACGCGACAGCAGCCGCACCGACAACTGATAGGAGATTATTCGCATGCCCAACGAGAACAGCTACGAGGTTGCCGTCAAGAAATCTGACGCCATCCGCGCCGACCTCGACGTGAATCCGCAAAAATACACCATGCTCACCGGCGACCGCCCCACCGGCCGCCTGCATCTCGGCCATTACTTCGGCACCCTTAAGGGCCGCGTCGAGCTCCAAAACAAGGGCTGCCGCACCAACGTGCTCATCGCCGATTACCAGGTAATCACCGATCGCGATACCACAGACCAGATCCAAGACAACGTCTACAACATGGTCATGGATTACCTTGCCTGCGGCATCGATCCCGACAAGACCATGATCTATGCGCATTCCGCAGTGCCAGCGGCAAATCAGCTCATGCTTCCGTTCCTCTCGCTCGTCTCCGAGGCGGAGCTCCTGCGCAACCCCACCGTCAAAGCCGAGCAAGAGGCCAGCGGCCACGAGCTCACGGGCCTGCTCCTCACCTATCCCGTGCACCAGGCCTGCGACATCCTCTTCTGCAAGGGCAACGTGGTTCCCGTCGGTCGCGACCAGCTGCCCCACATCGAGCTCACGCGCACCATCGCCCGCCGCTTTAACAACCGTTTCTGCAAGAACTGCGACCCGGTCTTCCCCGAGGTCGACGCTCTTCTCTCCGACGTGCCCCTGCTTTCTGGCCTTGACGGTCGCAAGATGAGCAAGAGCTACGGCAACGCCATCAGCATCTCTATGACGGCAGAGGAGACCGCCAAGCGCATCAAGAAGAGCCAGACCGACTCCGAGCGCATGATCACGTTTGACCCCGAGAACCGCCCCGGCGTATCGGGTCTTCTCTCCACGGCCGCCATCTGCACCGGCAGGTCCGAGGTCGAGATTGCAGAAGAAATCGGCATGGGCGGATCTGGCCAGCTCAAGAAATACGTCACGGAAGCCGTCAACAGCTATTTCGAGCCGATTCGCGAACGCCGCCATCGCTTTGAGAACGACCTTGACTACGTGAAGGACGTCCTTGCCGAGGGCAACCGCCGCGCCAACGAGATCGCCAAGGCAACGCTTGCCGAGGTGGCTGAGGCGATGGGGATGGTCTATTAATGTCTCGCTACAAACTCGTCGCAAGCGATATGGACGAAACGTTCCTGCACGACAGCTGCATTATCCCCGAGGGCAACAAGGCCGCCCTCGCGCGCATGCGCGAACTGGGCGTGCTTTTCGTCCCCTGCTCTGGACGCGCATATAACTCGATTGCCGCGAACCTCGACACGCTCGACCCCGAGCTTTTGGGCGAGACTTATATCGTTTCCTACAACGGCGGCTTTATCAATCGCTACGGCGACCCTAAGCCGCTGTGCACCTGCGGGCTTTCCCATGAAGCCGCGGACACGATTTACCGCCGCGGACGCGAGCTGGGACTGTGCGTCCACGTTTGCTTTGACGACGGCACCTACAACGTCTTTGACCCGCCAGCCTCTGAGCACGATTTCCTGGCTAGCTATCCGTCGATTCGCTATCAAACCTGCGAGGGTCACCCCGACCTTTCGTTCCTCGAGGCAAAGCCCATCGTCAAGGTGCTCTACATGAGCGATGACTTTGATGCGCTGCGTGAACTGGGGGCTACGATGGGTGATTTTGCCGAAGACCTCGGAACGGCCATCACGTTCTCCTCCAATCGATACATGGAGTTCATGCCCCAGGGCGTAACCAAAGCAACTGGTCTGGCAAAGCTTGCCGAGATTCTGGGCATTGGCCTCGACCAGATCATCGGCATCGGCGATTCGGCTAACGATATCGCCATGCTCGATGCTGCAGGCCTGGGTGTCGGCGTCGCAAACGCCACCGATGACGCGCGTGAGCATTGTGACGTCGTGCTCAATTCAACTTGTTTCGACGGAGCGCTGCCCGAACTCGTCGAGCGTTTTTTGGAACCATAGTCCACAACCCGCCACAAACGCATACCGTACTAACGAAAACGACCCGGCACCTGATTTCAGATGGCGGGTCGCCTTCGAAGTACACCGTTGATCGCACAGAGGGGAGGGATGCAATCAAACTTCGACGAAACGATCGAATATCGCCTGTGACCTGTTTCGTCGTTGAGTTAACTATAGTAAACTCAACGCGCTCTCCCCTTCTAAATCCCCGCCTTCATACTCCCTCCACAAGTTAGCCTTGGGTAACCTTTGATTCGTCCATGAAGAGCGGGGCGCCCAGATGCGTAAAAAGCGCAAGCCAAATCAAAGCGGCGCAGAAACCTCCTAAAACGTCGGAGGCATAGTGTACCCCCAGGTAGATACGGCTGACGCCGATCATCAAGATGATGAAGCCAAACGCGATCGTGAACATATTGCGTTGGCGACGGTCCTTTTCGTAGCGCCAGATAAGCCAAACAATCAGACCGTAAAACGCCATAGCCGCCATAGAATGACCCGAAGGGAAGCTAAAGCCGGTCTCGACCGCAAGCCTAAAACCCTCGGGACGAGGGCGCTGAACAAGCGATTTAATAAAAACGTTGAGACTCGCAACAAGCACCAGGTTCACCGCGCAGCACCATCCCGGACGCCTGCCAGGCGCGAAAGCCGCAATGGCAAGGGTCATAACCACCAATACAGCCGGTGTCGCCAGGGCGGAAAAGCCCTCCATCACCGGAGTAAGCGCATCGCTGCGCAAGCGCTCGACTATAAGGCCATATGCCAAGGAGTCAAGGCGCATGATTTCGCCCTCGAGTACCTCGTCAAGCAAGTAGAGAAAGACTGCAAGACATGAAGCGCAAACGATGACACGCCAATTGGCGCGAACAAGCCTCTTGAGGCGTCGGAAAACCCCAGCTGCATTCACGTCGCTCTTGCTCGACGTCTGATTCATGACCATCCTTTCCAAGAAGCATGCGCGCGCATGGCATGCAATACATCCACACAATGCGATGTATTGTTCCCCATCGCAGGGACAAGCTCAGTGCAATCGGGCAAGCCACACATGCTGCACGTAAAACGGCCGGCAAAACGGGCGCAGTATCGATCGCACCGCACCCCAGCAGCGGCGCTATTTGCGAGACTCCTTTCGCTCATCGCGCAGCCGCGCGCGGTCCATTGCCGCCTCGGCAGCCGAAAAACGGCATCCGCAGTAGTTTTGACGATACATCCCCAATTCGCGCGAGCGAAGCGTTGCCTGCGGGTACCAGGGTCTAAAGTCACGAATTACAGGCGTAAGGCCATGCGATTCAGCGAGGCGAACAAGAACGTCGTTGCATGTCTCAAACAGCTGATAGGGAGACACCGCAAGCGTCGTAGCAATATGATCAAACCCCTCGCGCTTCGCCACACGACACGCCTCGGCCAGGCGAAGGCCATAGCAGGCCCGACATCGACGCTCGCGATCTCGCGCACCGATCGGCGCGACCGCTCGCTCCCACGCGACGCTGTCCTCGTCCGCCTCGATAAGCGCAATCCCTTCAGCCGAGCACCAGCGGCGAAGCTCTGCCAATCGACGCTCGTGCTCCTGCATGGGCTGAATATTGGGATTGGTCCAGCAGATCGTAGGCGCAAACCCCTCTTCCATCAAAAGACGGACCGGCTCCAGGGAGCATGGAGCGCAGCACGCATGCAGCAATAACGGTATCGCAGAGCTGTTATTCACAGTCATTCCCCTCGCCTTCTTCCTCACCGTAAAAGCGAACGCCCCAGACCTCGTCTTCACACCAACGTATCCGAGGGTCCGAAACAATGGCACGCGCGTAAAACCAGTCGCCGGTGCACCCGGAGAAATGGAGCACGCAAACTACCCAGGAAGCAAGGCTGTATCCAGAGAAAGCACCCAGAGCGAAGGCGGCACCCGTCACGATAATGGTCGGTGCCAGCACGATTGCAAGGTAGCGCTCCCTTGAATAGACAATCCCCTCAGCGCACGCGTATATCATGGCGACGTCGAGATTCCAGCCAAAGGTAACATGCGAACCGCTGGGACCAAACACCTTGAAAAACAGGGCGTGAACGCACTCATGAAGCGCGAAGGACACAAACGTCGCCGCCGCAATGCCGGCAAGCAAGAGGGCAACTCCCCCAATTCCTCCGGCAATGGCCGTGGGCAACTCGCAAGGGGCGCCGCAAAGAAAAAGGGCCACTCCCCCAAGCGTCCCCGCCAGCAGCACCGCATAAGACGCCCGGCAGACGGACTGCAGGAACGCGGAATCCTCAAACGTATGTATGTTACCGATTTCGTGCATGCCATCCAGCATACACGCATTTTAGGCACGGTCGCGCCGCATGTGCGATAATGCTACGGATACCGAAGAGCAGCAAAACCCGCCTAGCGGGAACGCATTGATAGGAGCCTTATGGCCGCAACGTATGATATGGAATCCCGTCCCGCCTGGCCGCGCCGTGCCATCGTCACCGCCGGCGAGCCCTATGGCAACAAGGGCCTGCACTTTGGCCACGTGGGAGGCGTCTTTGTGCCCGCCGATTTCTTCGCGCGCTTTTTGCGCGATCGATTGGGGCGCGAGAACGTGATCTTCACCTCGGGCACCGACTGCTACGGCTCCCCCATCATGGAGAGCTACCGCAAGCTTCGCGAAAACGAGGGCTACGACAAGAGCATCAGCGAATACGTCGAGTCAAATCACAGTCGTCAGGCAGCGACTCTCAACAACTACGGCATCAGCTGCGATATCTATGGCGGCTCGGGACTCGAGCCCGCAGCCCCCATCCATGAGCAGGTAACCGCCGAGGTCGTCAACCGTCTGCATGAGCGTGGCGTGATCTCGAAGCGCAGCACCCTGCAGTTCTTCGACACAAGCGCGAATACCTTCCTCAATGGCCGCCAGGTCATCGGCCGTTGTCCCATCCAGGGCTGCAAGTCCGAGAAGGCCTACGCTGACGAGTGTGATCTGGGTCATCAGTTTGAACCCGAGGAGCTCATTGCACCAAAAAGCCAGCTCACGGGTGAGGTGCCCGAGCTTCGCCCGGTCGACAACCTCTATTTTGATCTGCCTGCCTACCTCGACTTCATGAAGGATTACACCGCCGAGCTCGCGCGCGATCCACAGGTTCGCTCCGTTGTATCCAAGACCATGGAGGAGTGGCTGCTTCCCGCACAGCTCTATATTCAAAATAAATTCCGCGAGGCATTCGACGCCATCGAATCCGAGCTGCCCGAGCACACCATCGTGGAGCCCGAGGGCAACAAGAGCTCCTTCACCGTGGTCTTCCCCAGCTGGAAAGAGCGCGACGAGGCCCATGCGGTCTTGGGACGCGGAGGCGTTCGCTTCCGCTCCGGCAAGGCACTTGTACCCTTCCGCATCACCGGCAACATCACCTGGGGCGTCCCCGTTCCCGAAATCGACGGCGTGCATGACGTAACCTGTTGGTGCTGGCCCGAAAGCCTCTGGGCGCCCATCAGCTATACGCGTGCCGTCCTCGCCCGCGATGCCAAGCGCTTGGGCATCACCGAGGGCGTGGCAGCACAGGACGCAGCCCTCATGGGCGAGCCCTCGGTCGATTCCACACAGGTGCCCGAACCTCCATATGCACACGGGTCTCTCGACTGGCATGACTGGTGGTGCTCCGACGACGCTGCCATCTACCAGTTTATTGGCCAGGACAATATCTACTTCTACTGCATCGCACAGACCGCCATGTGGGAGGCACTCGGCTGGAATTTGCATCAGTCGACGGTAAGCGCCAACTACCACCTGCTCTACATGGGCAAAAAGGCAAGCTCTTCCTCGCAGACGCCTCCCCCGCCGGCAGACGACCTGCTCAACCACTATACGTGCGAGCAGATGCGCGCCCACTGGCTGTCGCTTGGCCTCTCCGAGAAGCCCGTCAGCTTTAGCCCCAAGGCGTACGACACGCGCGTGAGCGGAAAAGACAAGGACGGCAACGAGATTCGCGCATGCGACGACAAGCGCGTGATCGACCCCGCCCTCAAAGAGGGCGCGCTTCTCACCGGCGTGTTCAACCGCCTTGCCCGCTCCTGCTTCTATGGTGTCGCCGTAAAGGAAGGCGACGAGGCAAGCTACCGCACTGGCTGCATCCCCGCGGGCGAGCCCAGCGCCGAGATCATGGAGGCCTCTCAGCAGGCCGCCCTCGCCTTCGAGCAGTACATGTACAAGTTCGAGACGCACCACGCTCTTTCGGTATGCGACGAGTATCTCCGCGCTGCGAACAAGCGCTGGTCCGATGCCTCCAAGGCCGCAAAGAACGCCGAGGACGACAACGCCATGACGCAGGCTCTCGTCAACGCCTTCCACGAGCTACGCGTAGCGACCATCCTCATGCATGGCATTGTTCCCGCCGGCTGCGAGCTCATCTGCGAATACTTCGACATCGACCCCGTTGCCTTCTTTAGCTGGAATCATATCTTCGAGTCCACCGATTGCTTCATCGAAAGCCTGGGCGAGACAGCAGGAGAGCATGCCGTCAAGCCGCTTCCGCCGCGCTTCGATTTCTTTGCCAAACATCCGAGCCAGTACTAAGACGTCGGCGTCTGACGCACTTCAAATAACTTCGCTTTGATTGAAGACCCTGCCTGTGCGGGGTCTTCTTTTTGAGAGCCCTCGAACACGAAAGCCAGCCCCGGCGGAGGGGCTCCCGTTTTCGTAGATTCCGCACGA
>OGRN01000424.1_pt1 | contig 41135 bp, 38 predicted proteins | sample 1553401 | NCBI WGS metagenome assembly OGRN01 (sample SAMEA2580096, study PRJEB22360) | human gut metagenome | biome: human gut; feature: human-associated habitat; material: faeces | place: Denmark | collected 2008/2010 | reverse complement strand
AGCACCTGACTCTTAATCAGGGTGTCCAGGGTTCGAACCCCTGATCGCGCACTATCAAATCACTGTTTTTAGAGGCTTAGAGCTCTGGGGACGGTGATTTTTTTGTGCCTGAAAATAGGGGCTTTATAGGGGGATAACACGGAAATCACCAGGAAAAGCAAGGGTGAAGTGCCTTTGTCGCAGATTCTGTCGCGAGCTCGTCGCGAGAAAATAAACAGTCCAGGAAAGATGTAGATTCCTGATCCGTTAAGATTTGCCAGAATGCTGGATTCGATGATTTATCATTGATAATCGTTGCATTATTCGCTACAATTATTATATCAGCTGGGAGATGACTCCCACCTCGCAGCAAGAATGCCGAGGCATTCTTGAAATAAAACAATAGGATGATATTATCCGTGATGGGGCAAATGTTTTGCAGATTGGAGACCAGATATGAGTAGAAAAAAGAATAGAAAAAAGAATTTTGTTAAGCAAATAGCAGTTGTAAACAAAACCCCTGTGAAACAGGAGGAACAGATGGTACAGCTGGATTTAGGACCGCGAAGAAGTGTTGCGTTCATCGGTTCGGAATGCTATCCATTTGTTAAGACTGGCGGACTGGGAGATGTTATGTCTGCGCTTCCAAAGACTCTGGCGAAGTTAAATCTGGATGTTAAGGTAATTCTTCCAAGATATAAATGTATTCCTCAGAAGTTTCAGGAAAAGATGGAGTACAGAGGTTCTTTTTATATGGATCTTTGTTCTGACGGGAAACAGTATTATGTAGGAATCATGGAATATCAGAAAGATGGAGTTGTCTATGATTTTATCGACAATGACGAGTTCTTTTCCTGGGGTAATCCGTATACGAACCTTATAGATGATATTCCGAAGTTCTGTTATTTTGCTAAGGCATCGCTTGCCGCACTCAATTATCTGGACTGGACACCTGACATCGTACATTGTCATGACTGGCAGGCCGCTTTAGTACCGCTTTATTTAAGAACCTGTTTTCAGAATACGAATGTTGGACGGGCAAATGCAGTACTTACGATACATAATCTGAGATTCCAGGGAATATATGACAGAAAAATGATTCAATACTGGTCAGGTCTTCCGGATTATGTATTCAATAAAGACTGCATGATTCAGAACTGGCTGGATGCCAATATGTTAAAGGGCGGTATCGCTTACTGTAATAAAATTACGACAGTTAGCAATACTTATGCGGGCGAGATTCAGACGGAAGAGTACGGTGAAGGTCTTGCGGAACATTTGAGATATCATAATAATAAAATCAGAGGAATTGTGAATGGAATTGATACAGATAACTGGAATCCTGCAACAGATAAACTGTTAACAGCTAATTATGATGCCGAGTCAGCAGTAGAAAATAAAAAGATAAACAAGAAAGCACTTCAGGAATCTTTGGGATTAGAAGTGGATGACCATAAGATGGTGATCGGACTTATTTCACGTCTTACCAACCAAAAAGGCCTTGATCTTGTAAATGCTGTAATTCCGGGGATTATGGATGGGAATACACAGGTGGTGGTTCTTGGTACCGGTGATGCCTGGTATGAAAATACATTCCGTTATTATGAATATAAATATAAAGGCAGTTTCTGCGCATACATTGATTACAATGAAAATGTCGCCCACGGTATTTATTCGGGCTGTGATGCGATCCTGGTTCCGTCAAGATTTGAACCATGCGGGCTTACACAGCTGATAGCTATGAGATATGGTGCGATTCCGATTGTCAGAGAAACAGGAGGACTTAAAGATACCGTTTCCCCTTATAATATGTACGACAATACAGGGAATGGTTTTACATTTGACCGGTATGAAAGCGGACTTCTTTACGATGCCATTAACAGGGCAAAGACGCTCTATTTTGAGAGCAGGAAGTATTGGGATGATATGGTGATCCGGGATATGAACAAAGATGTTTCCTGGGAAAAGAGTGCAAAACAATACAAAGATTTGTATGTAGAGCTGACACCGAGAAACTAAAAAAATATATGCAATAAAAAGTCCTTCTTGATAAACTTTTATTTATACATGGGAAAGCAAGAGACGATAGTGATTTAAAGAATTTGGATATAAGGATGCATTTTTGAGTCCTGAAGAGTTTGTTGCCTATAAGAAAGCGAACGCATAATACGAAAGGCAGGGGTTATTATGAGAGCATTTTGGATCGTACTGGACAGTGCAGGAATAGGAAATGCACCGGATGCAGAAGCATTTGGTGATGAGGGAAGCAATACATGGAAGACTTGTTATGATTCCGGAAAACTGCATATTCCGAATATGGAAAAATTGGGGATTTATAACATTGACGAGATGAATTATGGGGATAAGTCTTTAAGTCCAATTGGATGTTACGGAAGACTTCATGAAAAATCTATGGGAAAAGATACGACCATCGGGCATTGGGAGATGGCAGGTATGATATCTCCGAAACCATTTCCGGTATATCCAGACGGATTCCCGAAGGATGTGCTGGATGAATTCCGAAAGCAGACAGGACGGGAAGTGCTGTGTAATAAACCATATTCCGGAACAGAAGTTATCAAGGATTATGGGCGTGAGCACATGGAAACAGGTGCGTTGATCGTATATACATCCGCTGACAGTGTGTTCCAGATTGCAGCTCATGAAGATGTTGTGCCGGTAGAAACTCTGTATGAATATTGCAAAATAGCAAGAAAGATTCTGATGGGCGCTCATGCAGTAGCAAGAGTCATTGCAAGACCATTTGTAGGACAATATCCGAACTTCGAAAGAACAGACCGTAGACATGACTTTTCGCTTGTGCCGCCAAAACAGACGGTGCTGGATGATTTGAAAGATGCCGGAAAAGATGTCATCGGTGTTGGCAAGATATATGATATATTTGCCGGAAAAGGAATCACAGAGACAACTGCGAACCATGGAAATAAAAAGAACATGGAGAAAGTATTTGAGTTGCAAAAGAAAGATTTTAATGGACTGTGCTACATTAATCTGGTTGATTTTGATATGATATATGGCCATCGAAGAGATATTTTAGGATATACAACTGCATTAAATGAATTTGACAAGGATCTTGAAATATTTCTTGCTAATATGCGCGGCGATGATGTGTTATTTATCACAGCTGATCATGGCTGTGATCCGGGATATAAAGGAACTGATCATACGCGTGAGTCTGTACCGCTTCTGGGTTACAGTAAATGCTGGAAACAGGGCGTGAATATCGGAACAAGAGATACTTACGCTGATATAGCGGCCACCCTTGCACAGATATTTGAAATCGAGTATCATGGTGATGGTACAGGATTTCTTGAAATGCTAAAATAAAGACTGAAAATGAATAGTAATTAAAGTAATGAATGGGGCAGAAGCGCCTGACGGGCGATTTTGCCCCTGTAACTGTCATAAGCGAAAATAGAAAGGATGATAGAAAACGAAATATGATAAAACATGTATTATTTGACTTGGATGGGACATTACTTCCTATGGATCAGAATGAATTTGTAAAGTATTATATGCCACTTCTGGCAAAACGATTTGTAAAATATGGAATGGAGCCGAAAGCGCTGATCGGGACGATCTGGAAAGGTGTGGAGGCAATGGTACTGAATGATGGAAGCACGACCAACGAGGATGCCTTCTGGAAATGTTTTGAAAAAATATCCGGGCTTTCCAAAGCAGAGGTAGAGCAGGAGACGTTGGATTTTTATGCAAATGAATTTAATGAGGCAATTGCATCTACAAAACCGAATCCGCGCGCAGACCAGGTTGTTAAACTGTTGAAAGAACATGGTGTGAAAGTGTACCTTGCGACCAATCCGATCTTCCCGCGTGTGGGAACTATGAACCGTATCCGCTGGGCAGGAATCGATGCAGAAGACTTTGAAGTTATTACGACCTATGAAACATATCATTACTGCAAGCCGAATCCGAAATATTTTCAGGAAGTTATGGAGGAGTTTGGACTTAATCCAAAAGAATGCCTCATGGTAGGAAATGATGTGCAGGAAGACCTGACGATCCGCTCCCTTGGCGTAAAGACATATTTATTAACAGATACACTGGAAAATAAAAAGAACATTCCATTAGAAGAAGTTGAGACAGAGTACAAAGGGACTATGGAAGAATTATATGAATGGTTTCAGTCATATTTTGTTCACAATTAGTTTTCATTTTAAACATAGTTTCATCACACTTTGTGTCTATACTATTAATTGTTCGAAAGAACAAAACAATTTTCTTTTTCATAACTTTTTCCTCAGGGCTGCAACCTCCCAAACATGCAGTCCTATTTTATTGTCTAAAATTAAATTTAAGGATATATACAGCACCAAATAGCTGCTCTACAATATGAGTTATTTTCTATAGTTGCTGCGCCACTTATATTTTGCTGATTATACAAACTCGCCCAAAAGCGGCTCAAACAGTGTATAATCAGCAAAGCTATGCTCGCAACTATGACGAAAATGACTCAATTATTGTAGAGCAGCTATTTGGTGCTTTGTATATAGCGTTAAATTTATGCGGGAGGAGAGGGAGCTCTTGCCTTTTTCGCTTCGCGTATGCGAAAGTTGTGAAGGTTAGGTTATTTTATATTTCATAAGAAGAAGGAGTAGTGGGAGTCGGCGGAAGTTTCAAGAATAGGAAAATTTCATGAAGGTCTGCTTGCGGTTCAGATAACTGCTTAGTGGCGGGAAGAAGATATAAATTGTAAATTCCCGGCTATAGAAATAGTAACCCCTGAATAAAATAATTGAGCAATTTGCGTTGTAGTTGCGAGCATAGCCTGTGTGATTATACACTGTTTGAGCCGTCTTTATGGCGAGTTTGTATAATCACACAGAGATAAGCGGCGCAGCAACTACAGAAAATTGTCTCATATTTTATTCAGGGGTTACTATTATATATAGGGTCAAAATTACAATTTATATTTTCGGTTACACCATCCGATCGTGCTCTGTGAAAAATTCCGTTGTAGTCGGGTAGGTATAACTCTTACCAATTTCCTTGAGCAGCACGACATTTAATTTTCCACCCAGGTTTTTCTTGTCGAGGGCAATGGCTCCGATCAGGTCGTGGAGCATAAGGTCACACTTGTGTGGAAGTCCATAGATATCCAGGACTTTGCGTATATGTTCCGCTTCGCCAGGTTTCGTCAGTCCCATTTCCTCTGCAATCTTTGTAATCTGATACATTCCGATGGCAACTGCCTCACCGTGGCTTTCGCGTGTGTAGTGGTAATGCTGTTCGATTGTGTGAGCTAGAGTGTGACCAAAGTTCAGGAGCATGCGCTCGCCGGTGTCGAACTGATCGTGCTCAACAACGATTCGCTTGATATCTACACAGCGATAGATAACTTCGGTCAGATCTTTCTTCAAATTTTCAAATGAGGTGTGTGCCTCCAGATTTTTGAATAAATCAGCATCCCAGATGCAGCCGTATTTGATGACCTCGCCCATACCGTCGTTGATGTAACGCTCTGGCAGTGTATTTAACACAAGTGGGTCGATGAGCACAAGAGCCGGCTGATAAAAAGCACCGACCAGGTTCTTGCCTTCCGGCAGATCTACGGCGACTTTTCCACCGACGGAAGAATCGACTTGTGCCAGAAGTGAGGTCGGAATCTGGATAAACTTGATCCCGCGAAGGAAGCTTGCGGCTGCAAATCCTGCCAGATCTCCGATGACGCCGCCTCCGAGGGCAATGATCAGATCACTTCGTGAAAAACGGGCTTCCAAAAGTGCGGAATAGATTTTCGGAAGACTTTGAAAACTCTTGGTTGGCTCACCGTGTGGGAGAATAAGAGAATGAACCTCATATTCATCTTCCAGTGTTTTTACAATAGTATCTCCGTACAGAGGAAATACGTTGTCGTCTGAGATGATCATGATTTTTTTTCCGGAGTAAACTTTTTCGATATAGCTTCCGGTATCTTTCAAAATATTATTTTCAATATAAATGGAGTAGCTGTGTGCTCCGAGGTCTACATATAATTCCATGCTGTTAATCCTCTTCTTTCTTTTACACCTGTGAAAACGTCAAGACCCGCGAACGGGTCTTGAATAGTTAAAATGTTTTTCCGACTACTTTTGCAATCTCAGCAACCTGTTTCAGCAGTGCATCATATTTCGCAGGTTTCAGAGACTGGGAACCGTCGCACAGTGCCATCTCAGGATTGTTGTGAACCTCAATCATCAGACCGTTTGCTCCTGCAGCAACAGCGGCCTTAGCCATTGGTTCAACCAGCCACCATTTTCCACCGGCATGGCTTGGATCAATGATGATCGGAAGATGTGAAAGCTTCTGGATAACCGGGATACTCTGGAGATCCAGTGTATTTCTTGTATAGGATTCAAATGTACGGACACCGCGCTCACATAAAATAACATTTTCATTACCGGATGCCATAATGTATTCTGCAGACATCAGCCACTCTTCGTAGGTAGCGTTTAGACCACGTTTCAGAAGAATCGGGCGGTCTACCTGTCCTAACTGTTTCAACAGATCGAAGTTCTGCATGTTTCTTGCACCAATCTGTATCAGGTCAACTTTTTCGTTGAATACATCCAGATATTCGGCGGACATCAATTCTGTAACGATTGGCAGTCCTGTTGCAGCTTTTGCTTCACAGAGGATATTCAGACCTTCAAGACCGAGTCCCTGGAAGGAATATGGACTTGTACGAGGTTTGAAAGCACCACCGCGGAGCATGTTGGCTCCGGAAGCTTTCGCAGCTTTTGCAATCTCAAGAACCTGGTCTACAGACTCTACAGAACAAGGTCCGGCGATCAGCGCCAGATTATCTCCTCCAACCTTGACTCCGGACACATCGATGATGGAGTTGTCCGGGTGGAAAGCGCGGCTTGCTAATTTGTAAGGCTCCTGCACATGCATAACCTTTGTGACAGCAGGATCAACTTCGAAGAGTTTCGCGTCGATACGTGATGTGTCACCGATACAGCCGATGATCGTCATCTCTGCTCCTTCAATTACGTGAGTGTCCAGACCTCTTGCTTTGACCATATTTTCAACACGTTCAATATCTTCCTTTGGGGAAAGTGGTTTTAATACAATAATCATAATAGTAACTCCTTCTATACTTTTATATATGTAACATCTATAATATTCGCACTGTAAAATTTTAGTTGTTTAAAGTGTGAAACTAATACATATAGTACCCCGTTAGAATAGCATTTGTCAATGGGTTTTATGAAAATATCTCTCATTATGTTCCAGTTTAATTAAGTTGACTTGATACAGGGCATTTGCTAAAATGAAAGAGGAAAAATAAGGGTTTATCTAGCAACAAAAAAGTTTACAAAGACAGAAAATTTTCAAGGGAGAGTAAGGGAAATTTAATAAGGAGGAAATGCGATGTTAGAGTTAACATTTGGGGAACAGGTCAAAATCGTTCTGAACCGTAAAGATATGACGATCAAGCAGCTTGCGGAGATGATTGAAGAACGAACAGGAAAGAAAATGTCCAGACAGAATCTGACGCAGAGACTGGCCAGAGATAATTTTCAGGAACAGGACATGCGTTTAATTGCATCTATATTAGAGTGCCCATTTCATCTGAGTATACTGGAAGAGAATGCGGATAGTGAATATACAACCCGTGAAAATATCAAAATCGATAAGCGAGCTGAAAATAATATTATTATAGATGAAGAACCACAACAGCTGACACTGAATCTGGAGTATGATGAACCAGAGCAGGTACAGGAAGAACAGCCGGTAAAAGCAAGGGAATTTGGCATATCTGGAGCAGAACGTGATATTACAATTGGAGAACTGGTAGATATCCATAAAGATTTAGATCAGATGGAAGAAACATCAGAATATGCAGACCAGACAGAATATGAAGAGCCGGCAGAATATGAGGAGCCGGCAGAATATGAAGAACCGGCAGAATATGAAGAAGAGCCGCAGTCTTCGGAAGTTCCTGAGTATGACAAGCAGGAGGATGTGAAGGATATTCTGGAAGAAATGGCTGCGATAGAGGCTGAAGAGAAGAAGGCAAGAGAAGACAGAGAAGAAAGAGAAAGAGAAAGAGAGCGAGAAAAGGAACAGGAAAAAGAGCAGGAGAAGCCACGTGGCTGGAGGGCTTATTTCCCGCGCCGTAAGAAAAAGCAAGCAGAGGCGGTTCATGAGGACAAGCAGGAAGCTGCCACAGAACAGTTGGAGGCAGAATCTGCGATGAATCAGGCGCAGCCGGAAGACAAGACAGAAGAGGCTGTATCAGAAGAACCATATCAGGAGTCAGAAGAATATCAGGAGCCGAAAGAATATCAAGAAGCTGAAGAGCATCAGGAGCCGGAAGAATATCAGGAAGCTGAAGAGTATCAGGAGTCAGAACCGTACCAGGAAGAGGAGCAGGCATACGAAGAATATGTTGAGGAAAATCAACAGGATATGGAAGAAGAGTTTGCTGATACCGCACAGGATTGGGAAGCGCCGGAAGAAGAAAATGTGGGTGATATCAATCCATATACAGGCATGGAATATGAATCAAACAGTGTGAGAATGCATCCAAAGAGAATCGGTTATGTCCAGGTCTATGACAGAAGTGATCATCAGTGGACCGACATGACAGAGTGGGCATTCCTTGGATATCAGGAGCGCAAGAAAGCGCTTCTCGGCAAGGATTACGAGCCTCCGATTTATCTGGATTAAGTAATAGTAGATCATTTGTGAGGAGAAATAAGAAGATGAGATGGGAAGAACTTCTGTCGGCAAAGAGATGTCGTGGTGGACAGACGAGAGGGAGAAATGCTAAAAGTTCAGACTTGCGGAGTGAATTTGAAAAAGATTACCATCGAATTATTGGCAGTGCTTCATTTCGAAGACTTCAAGATAAGACACAGGTATTTCCACTGGATAAAAGTGATTTTATCCGGACAAGACTAACTCATTCTCTGGAGGTTTCTTCTTTTGCAAAATCTCTTGGACAGAACATCGGAGAAAACATTTTAGTTTACAAAAAAGATTCTGAGTTTACACCACAGATGAAAGAAGATATATGTAATATTTTGCAATGCGCAGGGCTGATTCACGATATCGGGAATCCGCCCTTTGGGCATTTTGGAGAAGATGTGATCCGGGAGTGGTTCGAACGGAAGCTGCCACTTATGACATATCATGGAAAGCCGATGGAACAAGTGATGAGCCGGCAGATGGTAGAGGATCTGTATCATTTTGAAGGAAATGCACAGGCGTTCCGGCTTGTGACGAAACTGCATTTTCTGGTGGATGAGCGAGGTATGAACCTGACGTATGCGCTTCTGAGCACCATTGTAAAATATCCGGTGCCGTCCACAGGAATCGACTTGGATTCCGGGGATATTAAGACGCGCAAGATGGGATATTATCTGGCAGATGAGAAAATGTTCCGTGAGATCGAGAGGGAGACTGGAACGAATGGCTGTCGGCATCCGTTGACGTTTATATTAGAGGCGGCAGATGACATTGCATATAAGACTGCGGATATCGAGGATGCATTTGTAAAAGGGTACTTAAGTTATCATACATTGCTGGAGGAACTTAAGGAACTGCAAATGATGTATCATCAGGAAACGAATATATTTCGCCCGGCAGATAAGCTGGAAGAGTTATATTTTCGGGGGAAAGAGATGCATGTGGCAAATCCAGAGGAGTATGCAGTAAAGAACTGGATCATCCGTGTGCAGGGATTTGTGATCAACTGCGCAACTTATGGGTTTACATCGAATTATGATGCAATTATGAAGGGCGAATATAAGTATGATCTGTTTCACGGTACTTACTGTGAGCGGCTGATGCAGCTTCTTGGTGACCTGGCATACAGAGAAGTCTTTACATCGGAACCTATTTATCGAATGGAAGTGACAGAATCTGTCATGCTGAGTGATCTTTTGGATAAGTTTATGACAGCAATCATCAAATATGATGACCCGTCGCAGAAATTAAATTCCATGGATCTTAGGATTGTGTCATTTATTTCTGATAACTATAAGCAGGCATATCATTGTCAGGCAGAGGGCAAGACGGAGGCGGAAAAACTGTATTTGAGGATTCTGCTTGTGACAGATTATATATGTGGAATGACGGACAGCTATGCAATGCGTCTTTATCAGGAAATGCGAGGAATGTTTTTGAGTGGAACAGAATAGACTGTGGTAAATGATACAAGTCAGGACGGATAGGATTGAAGAGGTTTATTCGATATCTGTATGAATATGAAGGGAATCAGAAAAAAAGAAATGTCGGGTTTGTAAAAGTTGAACAAGATGGGAAAGAAACAACGATTTCTGTACATGGGAAAGGGCTGTGTGGAAAAAGCAATGAAAACATTTCCTGTTATCTTATAAAATTGGATTCTGAAATGGGAAATATACTTTTCGTTCCGGCAGGAGAGATACAGATTGGAATGATTTCCTGCGGGGGATGTTTTTGCTATACAGAAGAACTGATAAGAGCTGGCTATGGAAAGACAGAGCAGAGTGTCGGTCAGACGTGTGAGAAAAAAGACGACATTTGTGGGCTTGGTCTTGGTGATCCCAAGGAAGCATTTTATGTAGCGCTTTGGAATGAGGAAATGTATGGAGACCTTGATATTGCGAGGGCGAAGGTCTTTCGAGAATTCGATAGTGATAAAACCGCCGGGGAATCTAAGAGTATTAAGAATATAGACGAAAAAGAGGCAGAGGTAGAAACGCAGTTCGGGGACGATGAAGAGACAGAAAATCTGGAAGAAGAACAGCCAGAGAAAAAAGAACAGGAAACAGTAGAAGAATCCTCGGAGAAAAAGGAACAGGAAACAGTAGAAGAGTTCCCAGAGAAAAAAGAACAGGAAACAGTAGAAGAATCCTCGGAGAAAAAAGATCTGAAAAAAGACGATAGAGACACAGATTTGCAAAATTTCCGGCGGCAGATCATGAAAATCCAGCGTGGAGAAATCAGTATCCTGCCACGATGCGAGTGGAAACTTGCCAATAATAATTTTCTACTTCATGGATATTATAATTACCGGCATCTTGTTCTGATCGACGAAGGTAATCAATTAAAGCTGGGAGTTCCTGGCATTTATCATGAACGGGAAGCAAGAGCGGCGGCAACATTTGGATTTCCGGAATTTATTGCAGAAGCAGATGTGAATGTGACGCTTGAACCACAGGAACGAAATGAAAATCAGCAATTCGGCTACTGGTGCCGGCAGGTGCGAAGACCGCCGAGATAGTAAGGAGTAAAAATGACTGCAGATGAAAAATATATGCGGGAGGCAATCAAACAGGCGAAAAAGGCATATGCTATCGGAGAAGTTCCGATTGGTTGTGTAATCGTGTATCAAGACAAAATAATTGCTCGCGGATATAATCGAAGAACAATCGATAAAAATACACTGGCTCATGCGGAGCTTCAGGCAATCCGTAAAGCAAGTAAGAAAATGGAAGACTGGCGGCTGGAAGAATGTACGATGTATGTGACTCTGGAGCCGTGCCAGATGTGCTCCGGCGCAATCGTTCAATCTCGAATGACAAGAGTTGTAGTTGGCTGCATGAACCCAAAGGCAGGATGCGCAGGATCTATATTAAATCTATTGCAGATGCCGCAGTTCAATCATCAGGTAGAGCTTACAACAGGGGTTCTGGAAGAAGAATGCAGTCAGATGATGAAAACATTTTTTAAAGAACTGAGGGAAAAACGTAAAAAAAATAAGCAATAATCCAAAGCTACGGATTATTGCTTTTATTTGTGCACGAATAATATTTTTTTCGTGCGTTGTGCGTCGAACACGATCCAACGAACGTTACCCTGGCAGTAAACTCAACCCAGGCACCCTTACGGCACCCGAAAGATTCCACTTAGTGCTGCTTCGTTCCCGACCTGACACGGTTCATGGATTTTCGTCGCGTAAGACCCAGATATCAACGCCACATACCAGGGGCGGCTTCACCAGACCAATGCCCTCGGCACAACATCACCCCTGCTATAGCGGATTGCAGGTTCAAGGTACCGCTACCACCCCGGCTGCACAAGTCCATATTATAACGGAAGATGGTGGAAAAGTCAATTGGGGACGGGGTTTTTTCAGTTTTACCCCGGTTCTTTTTCAAAAAAACCCCGTCCCCAATTGAACTTTAACCTGTCCCTTTTTGATTTCAGGTGGTATAATCGTTCGAAAAGGAGCATATATTTATGAAGATTTTACTTGTCGCGATCAATGCGAAATATATACATTCGAACCTTGCTGTGTATTGTCTGAAGGCATATGCCGAAAAGAATATGCCGCAGGATGTGAATGTTCAGATAGAACTGGCGGAATATACGATCAATCAGAACAGAGATGAGATTTTAAAAGATATTTATAGGAGACAGGCAGAGATGATCTGTTTTTCATGCTATATCTGGAATCTGGATTATGTGGAGTCGATGATTCGGGATGTGAAAAAAGTTATGAAAGATGTAATCATCTGGGCAGGGGGACCGGAGGTGTCCTATGACTCCCGGGAGACTTTGGGGAGGCTGCCGGAACTGACTGGTGTGATGAAAGGGGAAGGTGAGAAGACATTTGCAAAATTATGTAAAGTGTATGGGAAGCGTTCCGAAACATCAGAATTATCGCTGGAGCAGATAGACGGGATTACATTCCGATGTCCGGATGGGACGATCTGTGAGCGGCCGTGGCGTGTGCCAATGGATTTGAGTGAGGTCCCATTTGTCTATCACGATATGAAAAAGTTCGAGAACAAGATCATTTATTATGAGACGAGCCGGGGGTGTCCATTTTCATGCAGCTATTGTCTGTCTTCGATTGATAAGCGGCTTCGATTCCGGAGCCTGGATCTAGTGTTTAATGAACTGCAGTTTTTCCTGGATCATAAGGTTCCGCAGGTGAAGTTCGTGGATCGTACATTTAACTGTAAACATGACCATGCTATGGCAATCTGGAAATATATTCAGGAGCATGACAATGGAATCACGAATTTTCACTTTGAAGTTGCGGCGGATTTGCTGAATGATGAGGAAATCAGACTGATCCGGCAGATGCGTCCGGGACTGATCCAGCTGGAAATCGGGGTGCAGTCTACGAATACGGATACGATTCGGGAGATTCGAAGAACAATGAGGCTTGAGGAAGTCCGTGAGCATGTGGCAAGGATAAAAGAAAAGGGAAATATCCATCAACATCTGGATCTGATTGCAGGACTTCCGTATGAAGACATAAAAAGCTTTCGAAAGTCATTTGATGATGTCTACGGCATGCGCCCGGACCAGTTACAGCTTGGTTTTCTGAAAGTGTTAAAAGGTTCGTATATGCAGGAGATGCAGCAGGAATATGAGCTGCGATATAAAGATGAGCCGCCGTACGAAGTACTTTCTACAAAATGGCTTCCATATTCAGATGTAATTGAGCTGAAAGGGATTGAAGAAATGGTGGAAATCTACTATAATAGTGGACAATTCACCCATGTAGTGGAAGCGTTGGTGGAAAACTATGCATCTGCATATCAGATGTACCAAGATTTGTGGCAGTATTATGAAGAACATGATTACATGGGGATTCAGCACCGAAGAAGCGCCCGGTATGAGATCGTGCTGGATTTTGTGAAAGAAAAATATCCAGAGCAGGCAGACGTAATGCGGGAACTTCTGACTTATGATTATTATCTCAGGGAAAATGCGAAGAGCCGTCCGGAATTTGCAGGCGAAGATGCAACAGACAAGCGGTTTGTCAGAGCATTTTATGAAGAAGAGGAAAAAGAACGAAAGCATTTGCCGGGATATGAACAGTTTGATAGAAATCAGATGCGCAAGATGACGCACCTGGAATATTTCCCACATATGGGGAAAATGTTACTTTTTGATTACAAGTTTCGAAATCCATTGAATCAGGAAGCGAGAACGTGTATGATAAAGAAAGATTCGTTGGAAAGAAGAGGATAGAGAATGAATTTCAATGATAAAAAGACAAGGAGAATCATTTCAATCGTAGTACTTGTTGTGATTGTCGCGATGGTGGCAACGATGATTATCCCTTATATGATGGCCTAGAATAAACCGGAAAGGATGCAGAAAATAAGATGGCGCGAAGAAGACGCAGGAGAATGACCAGGAAACAGGCGAGAATGAGAAGACGTGGAATCAGGATTGCAGGATTTTGTCTTGCAGGCTGTATTCTGATACTTGGAATTGTCTGTGGCGCGTTTCATCACTATGTATCACAGTTTCCGGAGGATAAGATTGCAGAGAATATCTATGTCGGAACCGTAGATCTGTCCGGGCTTTCAAAAAAAGAGGCACTAGAGAAACTGGCCGGTCAGAAGAAAGCAGATCAGAAGCAGACGGTATCGTTGACTGTGGAAGGTCAGAAGACAGAAGCGACACTTGAGGAATGTGGATTTGATTACGCAGACGTGAAGGCGAATGTGAAGGCTGCCATGGACTATGGAAAAAGCGGCGGACTTTTTGGACGATATAAGAGTCTTCGTAAACTATCTAAAGAAAAAGTTGTCCTGAGCCCGGAATATACATTGGATCAGAAAGCGACGGAGAATATTCTGGAAGAACGGGCAGTTCCATTTGCAAAGCACGCACAGAATGCGACCATTACGAAAAGTGGAAGCGGACTTCAGATTAACAAAGAGGAAATTGGAGAGACCGTAGATAAGAGTGGAACTATAAAAGCAATTAAGAAACATTTAAATGACTCCTGGGATCATGGATCATTCGCCATGGAGGCAAAGGTAAAAGAAGAACAGCCAAGTGTGACAGAGGCGGATCTGTCCACGATACAGGATGAACTTGGCTCATTTTCTACAGATGCCGGAGGCGGAGAACGCTGGAAGAATCTGAAAAATGGTGTGGAGAAACTGAATGGTACAGTCGTGATGCCGGGAGAACAGATTTCGGTTCACGATGTAACAGCACCATATGATGAAGAACATGGATATGTGCAGGCAGGTTCTTATGAGAATGGTCAGGTCGTAGATACATATGGCGGTGGCATCTGTCAGGTTTCCACGACACTCTACAATGCAGTGCTATTCTCTGAATTGAAAGTCGTAAAACGGTATCCACATTCGATGCTGGTGTCCTATGTACCGCCGTCAAGAGATGCGGCAATTGCTGGTGACACGAAAGATTTTGTGTTTGAAAATAACTATGATACTCCGATTTACATTTTTGGAGAGATTGATGACGATAATCAGCTTTGTTTTGCAATTTACGGAAAAGAGACAAGAGATAAGACAAGAAAGATTGAATTTGAGTCGGAAGAGGTATCGACAGAAGAGCCGGGAGTCAAGTATAAAGCAGATGCTGAACTGGCGCTTGGAGAGATGGAAGTGACCGGAAGTGCACATACGGGGAAAGAAGTAAAACTTTGGAAGATTGTTTATGAGAATGGTAAGCAGGTGAGCAAAGATGTCATTAACGAAAGTACTTACAGCAAAGCGGACAAAACCATTTCTGTAGGAATCAAGACAAAGAACAGCAGTGCGGCAGCGGTTGTGAAAGAAGCAGTCTCAACACAGGATAAAGCAAAGATACAGGCGGCAATCAGCGAGGCGAGTTCCATGGAATCTTCGTCTGAGCAGTAAGAATGCCGGGAGGAATTTTCTGCCGGGTAAAAAGAACAGATTTGTTTTTTTGAAAATCAGGAAATCAATGAGAAAATAAATGAAATAAAAGACAGGAGGTGAACAGACAAGATATGAAGTTTGAGACAGAACATGGCTGTGTGGTCAGTGAGATGGCAACAGCTTACGGAAATTCAAAACAGATTGGACGATATGCAGTCGCGGCGGCAATGAATGAAGTGCTGACGCGGGCGGAACGAGTGGATCAGATGGAAATCAGAGTCTGTGCACCGCTGGAAGAAAAGAAAACGCATCTTTATGATGTGAAAGCTGAAGCCGCGCGCTGCGCAAGAGAACACGGTCAGACGTTTTGGGAGCCGGAAATTATCCGCGCAGCCTGGGCAGCAGGTACATTTGTACAGGTGAACGCTTTGGCGGCTGATGTAAAGCAGCAGGCGTGGAACAAGGAGACGATGCGAGCCGGTCAGGACATTGTCCTTACAAAATGGATTGGTCTGGAGGGAACTCTTCGTATCCTGGATGAAAAAAGAAGAGAACTTGGAAAGCGTTTTTCCGGAACTTTTTTGCATCAGGTAGAGGAATTCCGAGAGACCATCTTCGCAGAACGTGAAATCAGGGTTGCAAAAGCCGGAGGCGTATCTGTCATGCGCCAGGTTGGAGAAGGCGGTATCTTTGCCGCACTTTACAGACTGGCTAAGGAAGCTGATACCGGACTTGTAGTGGATCTCAAGGCAATGCCTGTGAGACAAGAAACAATCGAGATTTGTGAATATTACAAGCTCAATCCGTATCAGCTTGCTTCCACGGGAAACATATTAATGATATGTGATGACGGGGAAGCACTGGCAGATGCGCTTCGAAAAGAAGAGACAGAGGCGGCTGTGATCGGACGCCTTACGGATAATAATGACAAAATAATACAGAATGGGGAGGACATCCGCTATATCGACCGTCCTGCTCCGGACGAATTGATGAAGATATAGCAGAATCCTCCAAAGTGGAGGTTTAAGATGAACGAAATTCGTAGTGAGATATTAAAACATCTGGAAAAGAACAGCAAAGCTGATCTTGGGGAACTTGCAATTTTACTTGGGACAGACGAAATTTCTGTTGCAAATGAAATCGCAGACATGGAGAAAGAAGGGATTATCTGTGGTTACCATACACTGATCGACTGGGACAAAGCCGGAAGAGGTTTTGTGAATGCATTGATCGAAGTTCGCGTGACCCCGCAGAGAGAGCGTGGATTTGACCATATGGCTGACCGTATTGTGAACTATCCGGAAGTAACTGCAGTTTACCTGATTTCCGGATCTTATGATTACCTTGTCAGCATTGACGGAAAGACACTGATGGAAGTATCAAGATTCGTATCAGAGAAGTTATCGACTCTGGAAGGTGTAGTAGGAACAACGACACATTTCATCTTAAAGAAATATAAGGATCATGGAACGATCCTGAAACATGAGAAAAAAGAAGAAAGGATACCGGTGATGCCATAATGAGAGATCCATTATCTAAGAAAATAACCGGCATTGCACCGTCAGGTATCCGTAAATTTTTTGATATTGTAAGCGAGATGCCAGATGCAATTTCCCTTGGAGTGGGGGAGCCGGATTTTGACACTCCTTGGAGAGTACGGGAGGAAGGAATCTATACTCTGGAAAAAGGACGTACATTTTATACGTCAAATGCAGGACTTAAGGAACTGCGTCAGGAAATCAGCAACTACCTGGACAGAAAGATCCATGTGCGTTATGACTATGTGCATGAGGTTATGGTAACGGTTGGCGGAAGTGAGGGAATTGACCTTACCATGCGTGCTATGCTAAATCCGGGAGATGAAGTGCTTGTGCCTGAGCCGTCTTATGTATCCTACGCACCGTGTGTCACACTGGCAGATGGTGTGCCGGTGCCGATTCCGATGAAAGAGGAGAATGAATTCAAACTAACAGCAGAAGAACTGGAAGCTGCAATCACACCGAAGACAAAAATTCTGGTGCTTCCGTTCCCGAATAACCCGACCGGTGCGATCATGACAAAAGAAGACCTGGAACCGATTGCCAAACTTGTAGAGAAATATGATCTCTATGTATTGTCTGATGAGATTTATTCAGAACTGACTTATAAGACAGAACATGTTTCCATTGCATCCCTTCCTGGTATGCGGGAGAGGACGCTGGTCGTAAATGGATTCTCAAAAGGTCTTGCCATGACGGGATGGAGACTGGGGTACATATGCGGACCGCAGATCATCATGGAGCAGATGGTGAAGATCCATCAGTACGCAATCCTGTGTGCACCGACAAACAGTCAGTATGCAGCAATCGAGGGATTGAAGAACTGTGATGATGAGATCCAGAAGATGCGCACAGCATATAATGAGAGAAGACGTTATCTTATGCATACGTTTAAAGAAATGGGGCTTCGTTGCTTTGAGCCATTTGGAGCATTTTATGTGTTCCCGAACATTCAGGAATTTGGAATGACGTCTGAAGAATTTGCGACGGAACTGCTTCGAGAGGAGAAGGTCGCAGTTGTTCCGGGAAGTGCATTTGGTGCAAGTGGAGAAGGATATATCCGAATTTCCTACGCATATTCATTGGATGATTTGAAAGAAGCGCTCGGACGGGTAAATCATTTTATCGAAAAACTGAGAAAAAAATAGAGGCTTTGATATTGTTAAAAAAATGCTAATAAAGCCTGAAAATAAAGAAAAAATGAAAGGGAAGAGACATATCTGCAAGCATACAGGTATGTCTCTTTCTGCAAGTAATTTGTTCATAATATGCAAAAAATATCAATTAGGATAGAAAGAAAAACACATTTTTACAAGAAAAACCATTGACTTATTGTATAAAATTAAGTACAATTTTGTACAAATAGTTTTTTTGAATAAATGCAGAAAGGTGATAGATAAATGCTAAATATCGTACTGCACGAACCGGAGATACCAGCGAATACTGGGAATATCGGACGCACATGTGTGGCAACTAATACCAGATTACATCTGATCGAACCATTAGGATTTCGTCTGGATGAGAAAAACCTGAAACGGGCCGGTATGGATTACTGGGGAAGTCTGGATGTGACTACATACATTGATTATGCGGATTTTCTGGAACGCAATCCAGGAGCAAAGATCTACATGGCGACGACCAAGGCACCGAAGGTGTACACGGAAGTGAGTTATGAACCGGATTGCTATATTATGTTCGGAAAAGAGAGTGCGGGGATACCGGAGGAGATTTTGGTACAACATCAGGAAGACTGTGTAAGAATTCCGATGGTGGGTGATATCAGATCTTTAAACTTAAGCAATTCCGTGTCGATTGTTCTTTATGAAGCTCTGCGGCAAAATGGCTTTGCAGGGATGAATCTGGAAGGACATCTGCACAGATTACACTGGGGAGACTCAGGGAAACTATTATAATAGCCTTCATGAAAATATAAAAACACTCTGTAAATATATGAAAAAATGATAAATTTATAGATTTTCCAGGTTTGGTATATTATAATTTCAATTAGAAGGTTTATTCTATCTAAAGGGAGAGGTGGTGAGCAAACGGCAGAAGCAGCCATTGAGAAGAAGGGGGAACGGAAAACCTCTGGAGTTCTTAATGTGAAGCTTGGGGAAGCTTTGTACTGCTGAGTCCCAGACACGGACAATGGGATGAAAGCCTGAAAGAAGAATTAAAAGTCCGAAAAATGCCATAACAGCAGATGCTGTGGCATAACAGAACCAAGAAAATAAAGAAAAGGAAGTGAACTTATGGAATTACAGATTCAAGACTTAGTTTCGTCAATCCGCAAAGACGGAATTGAGGCGGCTAATGCAGAAGCAGAAGCAATTATTTCAGAAGCTAAGAAAAAAGCAGAAACAATTGTAGCAGATGCGAAGGCTGAGGCTAAGAGTGTTCAGGAAGCTTCAGAAAAAGAGATCGGTATTCTTAAAGAAAGCGCTGCAATCAGTGCAGAGCAGGCAAAAAGAGATGCTATGCTTGCATTCAAAACTGAGGTACAGGCTGAATTTGAAAAGATTCTTTCAGCAAAGATTGAGAACAATCTCTCAGACGCAGCTCTTGGAAAACTGATCCACGCTGTAGTATCAGATGAAGATGTGAAGAATTATGCAGTTGAAGTTTCAGAAGTGAACGATTCACTCAAAGCAGAACTTGCAGAAGAGATCAAGAATGGACTTGAGATCAGACCTACAAAGGGTGTTCGAGCAGGATTCCGTTTGGCTGCAAAAGACGGTTCAGGTTATTTCGACTGTTCTGATGATGAGATCATGCAGATGCTGATGCCATACTTCAGAGATCTCGATTTCTAACAGGAGGTGCCTATGGCTTCATATTATTACTTGATATCAAGCCTGCCGGACCTGAGAACAGACGGGGAGATGCCATTTTCCTATGAGGAATTTCTTGGCATGTGCCAGTCAAATGTAAGTGAATCAAAGTATGAGTGCTTAAAGAACCTGACACTTTCGTCAGAAGAGGGACCAATCATGAAAGAGTGGGCTGCCTCTTATAAGAATCTTATGAGCGAACTCAACTATCAGAGAAGTGTAAATCTGGGAAGACCATATCTGGCATCCTATGATAAGGATTCTGTGACTGCACAGGTAGCAGGAGCAGCGCTGGCTGCAAAGAATCCGCTGGAAGCAGAGAAGATCTTGCTGGATTATGAATTTGATAATCTTGATTCATTGGTAGGCTTGCATACTTTCGATGATGTATATTTATTCGGGTATGCGATTAAATTAAAATTGCTTGAACGCCAGAGCTGTTTTGTTCAGTCAAAAGGACAGAAGGAATTCAAACGTCTTTTTGATCAGGTGCAGCAACGCGTATATAGCTTATAACAGGAGAGAATTGATGGAAACAGTAACAGGATATGTAACTGGTATTAACGGAAACCTGGCAAACGTCAGCTTTGATGGTGCAGTTCATAAGAACGAAGTTGCTTATATTCTTGTTGATGGAAAACGTCTTAAAGGAGAGGTTATCCGAATCAACAATGGTGTTGCCAGCATGCAGATCTACGAGATGTCAAATGGTATCAAAGTCGGAGATCAGGTGGAGTTTACTGGTGAGCTGATGAGCGTAGAACTTGGACCAGGTCTGTTAACCCAGGTATTTGATGGACTTCAGAACCCGTTGCCGGATCTTGCAGAGCAGTGTGGATTCTTCCTTGAGAGAGGTGTGTATCTTGATCCTATTCCAGATAGAGACTGGGAGTTCACACCATCTGTAGCAGTTGGAGATTCCGTAGAAGCAGGAGATTCAATCGGTAGTGTTCCTGAAGGATTATTTAAACATGAAATTATGGTTCCGTTCACACTGAAAGGTAGTGACTGGACAGTTAAATCTATTAAAGAAAAAGGCTCTTATAATGTAAGAGCAACAATTTGCGTGATCGCAAACAGCAAAGGTGAGGAGAAAGAACTCAGCATGGTAATCTCACAGCCAATCAAACAGGCTGTAAAATGCTATGATGAGAGACTTCGTCCGGACGAGCCGCTGGTAACACAGCTTCGTTGTGTAGACGCATTCCTCCCGGTAGCAAAAGGTGGAACATTCTGCGTTCCTGGACCTTTCGGAGCTGGTAAGACAGTTCTTCAGCATATGGAAGCAAAGAATGGTGAGGCAGATATCGTTATCGTGGCAGCTTGTGGAGAGCGTGCCGGTGAGGTTGTAGAGATTCTGAAAGAGTTCCCTGAACTGGAAGATCCTAAGACAGGAAGATCTCTTATGGAAAGAACAATCATCATCTGTAATACATCTTCCATGCCGGTAGCGGCCAGAGAGGCTTCCTGCTACACAGCCGTAACACTTGCAGAGTACTACAGACAGATGGGACTTGACGTTCTTCTTCTTGCAGATTCTACAAGCCGTTGGGCACAGGCGATGCGTGAGATGTCAGGACGTCTGGAAGAGATTCCAGGTGAAGAGGCATTCCCGGCTTACCTTGAGTCTACAATCGCTTCTTTCTATGAGAGAGCTGGTAAAGTAAGACTTAAGAATGGTAAAGTCGGATCTGTTACAATCGGTGGTACAGTATCACCAGCCGGTGGTAACTTTGAGGAACCTGTAACACAGGCAACACTGAAGGTAGTTGGAGCATTCCACGGACTTTCAAGAGAGCGTTCAGATGCTCGTAAATACCCTGCAATCCATCCGATGGATTCATGGTCTAAATATACCGGTGTTGTAGATATGGGACGTATCGAAGAGGCTCGTGCAATCCTTACAAGAGGAAACGAGATCAATCAGATGATGAAGGTAGTTGGTGAGGAAGGAACATCCGCAGAAGACTACATCATTTATCAGAAAGGCGAACTTCTTGATGCTGTATATCTTCAGCAGAACTCATTCGATCCGATTGACGCAGCATGCCCACCGGAGAGACAGAGACAGGAATTCGATAAACTTTATGAAGCATTAATGGCGTCCTATGATTTGGAAGACAAGAATGAAATTCGAAGCTTCTTCAACCAGTTGAGACAGGAATTCCTTGACTGGCATGGTACTGTCTTTGAGACACCAGAATACCATGAGCAGGCGAAGAAGATTGAGGAATTCTACAAGTCAAAAGCAGTTGAGTAGGAGGTTCTAAAGTGCAGAAAGTATATACAAAAATTGAATCAATCGTCGGTAACGTTGTTACTGTTAAAGCAGAAGGTGTTCGTCTTGGCGACCTTGCTTTAGTAGGTGACAGTTACGCGACAGTTATTAAACTTGACAGAGACATTGTATCTCTTCAGGTATTTGCAGGTGCACAGGGTGTTGGAACCAACGATTCTGTTCGTTTCCTTGACAGACCTATGATGGTTTCCTTCTCAGAGCATCTGCTCGGACGTGTATTTGACGGAGCAGGAGTTCCAAGAGATCACGGTCCGGCACTTACAGAGAACATGATTCCGATCGGTGGACCTTCATTTAACCCTGCAAAACGTATTCTTCCTAAGAATATGATCCGTACAGGTATTCCGATGATCGACGTGTTCAATACACTGGTAGAGAGCCAGAAACTCCCGATTTTCTCTATTTCAGGTGAGCCTTACAATGCGTTACTTTCACGTATCGCTCTTCAGGCAGAAGTAGATGTTATCGTACTTGGAGGTATGGGTCTGAAATATGACGATTACCTTACATTCCGCGATACACTTGAAAAAGGTGGAGCAATGAGCCACACAGTTATGTTTATTCATACAGCAGCTGACCCGATCGTTGAGTGTACACTGGTTCCAGATATGTCTCTTGCTGTTGCAGAGCAGTTCGCTCTTGCCGGAAAGAAAGTACTTGTACTTCTTACTGACATGACAAACTACGCAGATGCACAGAAAGAGATGGCTATCACGATGGAGCAGGTACCATCAAACCGTGGTTATCCGGGAGACCTTTACAGTTGCCTTGCATCTCGTTATGAGAAGGCGGTTGATATCGAGGGTGCAGGTTCTATCACAATCCTTGGTGTTACAACAATGCCAGGTGATGATGTAACTCATCCGGTACCTGATAATACAGGTTATATCACTGAAGGTCAGTATTATTTGAAAAATGGACATATCGAGCCATTCGGTTCTCTTTCACGTCTGAAACAGAACGTAAATGGTAAGACAAGAGATGACCACCGTGCATTGATGGATGGCATGATTCGTCTGTACTCACAGTACAAGGAAGCTCTCGAGAAGAAATCCATGGGATTCCTTATGAGTGAATGGGACGAGAAACTCCTGAAATACGGTGAATTGTTCGAAACAAAATTAATGGACCTTAGTGTTAATATCCCACTTGAAAATGCACTTGATCTTGGTTGGGAAATTCTTGCAGAGTGCTTCGAGCCAAATGAGACTGGTTTGAAGACAAGTCTTCTGAAAGAAAGATGGCCAAAGAAAGAGGCATTAAACTAAAAGGAGTAGTTGATGGCTATCAAACTTACAAAAAATGAGCAGAAGGTGCAGAAAGACCACCTGAAACAGTATCAGCGCTATCTTCCTACTCTGCAGCTTAAAAAACAGCAGTTGCAATCGGTAATTATGAAGACGAAAGCTGAACTGGAGCAGAAGGAAGTCGAACGTGCTCAGATGATTGGAGACTTGGATGACTGGGTTGCAGTTTTCGCGGAGAATGAAATCTTCGATGAAGAGAAAAAACTCGATCACCTGGTACAGCCAGAGACAGTTATCTGTAAGAATGAGAACATCGCAGGTGTAACGGTTCCAACATTTCAGGAGCTGACATTTAAAGACATTGTTTACGATGTTGACGACTATCCTTTGTGGGTTGATACTGCAATTGTAAAACTTCGTGAGATTGCTCGTCTGGATGCATTGGTATCTACACTTCGAAAACAGGAAACACTTCTTGAGAATGAGCTTCGTGCTACATCTCAGAGAGTAAATCTGTTCGAGAAAGTTAAGATTCCGGAGGCAAAGGAGAATATCCGTGTGATCGGTGTATTCCTTGGAGATCAGCAGACAGCGGCAGTTGTTCGCGGAAAGATTTCAAAGAAAAAACTTGTGGAGGCGGCAAAATGATTGAAAAGATGAAAATGGTCTATGTCGTGTCATCCGTCTCCAAGAAAGATGAGATGCTCGATGGACTTCGGGATCTCGGACTTCTGCATCTGGCAGAGAAGAAAAGTCCGGCACGCGCAGCGTCAGAAAGATTTACAACACTTTCTAAGACTGCCGGAGTATTATTAGACTATGCGCCGGATAAAAAATCCAAGGGGAAAGAAGAAGCTCCAATCCTTTCAGACGAACAGTTTGAAGAGATGTATCAGGGCGTGCTTGCAGCACTAGACAAAAAGTCAGCGCTGTCCCAGGAAATGAGTGCAGCAGGTGCAGAGATAGAACGAGTAAAAGCATGGGGCGATTTCGCACCGGCTGAATTAAAAGAATTAAAAGAAGCAGGGTATGATCTTCATTTTTACCGTCTGGCAAAAAATGAATTTGAGATGGCTGAGCAGGATCCGGAAGTTAAAATGATCCGTCTTGCTACTATTGATAAGATGGATACCGTTGCTGTAATCGGAGCTTTACCGGCAACAATTCCGGCAGCAGAGTTCGCAATTCCGGAAAAAGGAATCAGTGAACTTACAAAAGAGATTGAGGAGTGCCAGCGTCAGAACGCAGAGTGCGACGAGATTCTTAAAAAAGCTGCTGTATATGATGCCAGTTTTCAGGCTCAGATGCTCAAAGCTCAGAACGAGGAGAATTATTCTTCCGCAAGTGAGACCGCAGAAAGCGATGAGGATTTCGTATGGATTTCAGGATATCTTCCAGAGGAAGACCTTCCAAAATTCAAAGAAGCGGCTTCAGCAAATAAATGGGCTTGGGCGCAGGAAGACGTAGCAGAGGACGACAATCAAGTGCCTACGAAAGTTAAATACGGAAAAGTCTCCGGACTGATCCAGCCGGTATTTGACATCTTAGGAATCCTTCCGGGATACAGAGAGTCTGATATCTCACTTTGGTTCTTCCTGTTCTTCACACTGTTCTTTGCAATGATCATCGGTGATGCCGGATATGGTATGCTGATTCTGATCGGAACAATAGTATTTGCAGTGAAGACAAAAGGCGAAAAGAAATATAGCAACATAGTTTACTTATTATTTGTACTTTCAATTGCAACCGTTATATGGGGAGCGATTACCGGTACCTGGTTCGGAATGGAGTCAGCAATGAATGTTCCGTTCCTGAAAGCACTGGTAATTCCAAGCTTTGCAAACTATCCGGATTACTTCGGAGTTACAGCTCTTGCACAGCAGAACATGATTATGAAGTTCTCATTCTCTGTAGGAGCAATTCAGATGGCGCTTGGTAGTCTGATCTCTATTAAGAAAAAGATTGCTGAGAAGAACCTGAGCTGGGTTGCAGACCTTGGCTGGCTCGTAGCAATTGTAGCAATGTATTTATTATCACTTTATCTGGTAATCGGAGAGAGCATTAACATCACACCGGTATTTGCAATGATTGGTGTAGCATTTTTACTTGTTGTTCTCTTCGGTGCAATGTCACCGGATCGTACATTTGCACAGGGACTGAAAGCTGGTCTTGCAGATGCGTTTACCGTATTCCTGAATACGATCAGCTGCTTTGGTAACGTAATGAGTTATATCCGTCTGTTCGCAGTAGGTATGGCAGGACTTGCCATTTCTCAGAGCTTTAACGGAATCGCAGCAGGATTCCACGGACCGCTTATTATTCTCGCTGTTGTAGTTGTACTCATCGGACACGGACTGAATATTATCATGTGTTTCCTGTCAGTCGTAGTACACGGTGTCAGACTGAACGTTCTGGAGTTCTCAGGACAGGCAGGACTGGAGTGGACAGGAATTGCATACGAACCATTTAAAGTAAACGATAAAATTATTAAATAGTATTTAATTAAAGGAGAAAAATTATGAATTTAGCATTTGTTGGAATGGCAGCTGCACTTGGTTTATCTGCTTCAGGATCAGCATTCGGTGCAGGATTTGCAGGACAGGCAGCAGTAGGAGCATGGAAAAAGTGTTATGCAAGTGGAAAACCGGCACCGTTCATCATGATCGCGTTCGCTGGAGCACCTCTTACACAGACAATCTACGGATTCCTTCTTATGAACTTTATCAAATCAGCAGTAGAAGGCGGAGCAGACGCAGGACTGGCACTTGGTGTTGGTATCTTCTGTGGACTCGCAATCGGACTTTCAGCATTATTCCAGGGTAAATGTGCCGCTGGAGCATCTGATGCATTAGGAGCAACCGGAAAAGGTACAGCTAACTACTTTATCGTAGTAGGTATCGTAGAGACAGTAGCCCTCTTCACATTGGTATTCGGCTTACTGCTCTTAGGTTAATAAAAAACAGAATACAGAAAAATTTGAGCGGAACAGCAATTGCTGTTCCGCTTTTTTCCTTTCTGCATATGATAAAGCAGATGAATTTTGTGGGAGTGTATGAACATGGATGAAAAACTTCCTTACTATATGGCGTATCCAATGCCGCTATTGTATGATGATGAGCGTCAGAACCAGAGGGATTATGAATATATGAAGAGTGTATATCCAGGAACGGCAAAGCGTCTGATACCATATATCGAAGAGGAATGTGACCGTCTGGAGTATATGGGGAGCGTTATGTATGACGAATATCCGGACCGGCTGCAGTTGCTGCTGCTTTGCAGAAGAATTTATAATCGCGCGAAAGCAGATGAAACAAAGAAAGATGAAGCAAAAGAAGGCGAGGAAACAGGCGAGTGGCTGCAGAATCTGATCCAGGTCATGACTTATCAGGAACTGTGTCAGAGAAGACGGGAAAACAGAAGTATGAGACGGAAATATTATTGATTTAGCTGTTTAAAATCAGGTAGTATTAGAATTCTCAATAAAGAAGAAAAAGATAAGGGATGGGAAAAAGAAAAGATTCGTGATAAAATATACAGTATCTTTTATAGCTTGAAAATTGAAAGTGAAGGAGCACGGAATGCATAAGTGACATATCTTGTTGGAAAAGCGGATAAATGCAATTAAGTCATGCATAGCATATGTCGTGAGATAGGCTGATATACTGTAAATTATGGAAAAGATAAGGAGATAGGAATGGAAACAAGAGTAGACAAAGTTGCAGAAAAACATAAGAGTGGATACAACTGTGCACAGGCAGTAGCGTGTGCATATTGTGATCTGGTTGGAATTGATGAAGAAACGATGTTTCGTATGACAGAAGGGCTTGGCCTTGGAATGGGCGGCATGGAAGGAACATGTGGAGCTGTCACAGCAGCCTGTGTAATTGCCGGTGCCAAGAATAGTACTGTGGAAATGGGTGGTCCGGGAAGTAAAGGGGCAACTTATAAAATATCCAAAGAAATTGTGCGCAGATTCAAAGAGGAGAGTGGCAGTGTAATCTGTAAGGAATTAAAGGGAGTCGAGACAGGAACGCCGGCAAAAGCCTGTCCGGATTGTGTGAAAGATGCAGCCCGCATATTGGAAGAGGTTGTATTTGGCGAGTAGAAAAGTCACCTGTCCATTAGAGGCTGCATATAATAAAAGGAAAAGATGAAAGCACATTTATTATAAAAGGAAGAAAAGCAAAAATAGAAGGATAAAAACATCATGGATAACATCATTTTAATAGGTATGCCAGCGGTTGGAAAAAGCACCGTGGGTGTTATTGTTGCAAAGCGCCTGGGTTATAATTTTGTAGATACAGATTTGGTCATCCAGGAAAAGGAAGGAAAGCTTCTTAGAGAGATCATAGCAGAGGCTGGACCGGACGGTTTCCTGGAAGTAGAGGATAGGATCAATGCTGAAATCGAGGCGGAAAAAACAGTGATTGCACCGGGCGGAAGCGTTGTATATTGTGAAAATGCAATGAAACATTACAAAGAAATCGGAAAAGTCGTATATCTGCAGGTATCATTTGAAACAATAAATAAGAGACTTAGAAATGCAAAGAGCCGTGGAGTCGTACTGCGTGACGGACAGACATTGAAGGATTTATACGAAGAACGTGTAAAATTGTTTGAAAAATATGCAGATGTGACAGTGTGCGAAGATGGATTGGAACTGGAAGAAACGATTGAGAAAGTGTTGGCGAGTCTGAACTAATCCATGCGACGGAAGTTCAAATGTTACAAAAACATTACGTAAATGTAAAAAATATTTTACGTGGCAAGTGTTTTGTGCTATACTGTTGTGGTACCCATAAGAGGGCGTGTTATTGTCATGCCATAAAAATATGACTTGACATACGGGGAGTTTATATAATATACTGTCCCTCGACCATGCATTTTTGTCTCGCTCAGGGATAAGGAGCTTGAGAGAAGGAAAGATGCATAATATTTTAGAGAATATTGGTAGAATATATAGAGGTGTTATCTATGGAGCAATATATTATTAAGGGAGGTCACCCGCTTGTAGGCGAGGTGGAGATTGGTGGAGCGAAGAATGCGGCACTTGCGATTCTTGCTGCAGCAATTATGACAGATGAGACAGTCCGTATTGAGAACCTTCCAGATGTTAATGATATTAATGTACTTCTGGATGCGATTGCAGGTATTGGAGCAATGGTACAGCGTACAGACCGCCACACGGTTAAGATTAATGCGAAAGCAATTCATGATTTCAATATTGAATATGATTATATTAAAAAGATTCGTGCATCTTATTATCTGTTAGGAGCTATGCTTGGAAAGTATAAGCATGCAGAAGTTGCACTGCCTGGAGGATGTAATATCGGAAGCAGACCGATCGATCAGCATCTGAAAGGATTCCGTGCACTTGGAGCAGATGTAGAGATTGAATATGGTAAGATTCTTGCTGAAGCGGACCGCCTGGTCGGAAAGCACATTTACTTTGATGTAGTCAGTGTTGGAGCAACCATTAATGTTATGATGGCAGCTACAATGGCAGAGGGACTTACCATTATGGAGAATGTTGCAAAAGAACCTCACGTTGTTGATGTTGCAAACTTCCTCAACAGCATGGGAGCAAATATCCGTGGTGCCGGAACAGATGTGATCAAGATCCGTGGTGTTCAGAAACTTCACGGAACAGATTATTCTGTAATCCCAGATCAGATTGAAGCCGGAACATTTATGTTTGCAGCAGCAGCTACAAAAGGCGATGTGACAGTGTTGAATGTAATCCCGAAACATCTGGAAGCAACAATTGCAAAGCTTCTTGAAATTGGCTGCGAAGTAGAGGAATTTGACGATGCAGTTCGTGTAGTGTCAAAGGGAGACTTAAGAAGCACACATGTGAAGACATTACCATATCCGGGATTCCCGACAGATATGCAGCCGCAGATGGGCGTTACACTGGCTTTATGCAAAGGGACAAGTATTGTGACAGAGAGTATCTTCGAGAATCGTTTTAAATATCTTGACGAGCTCGCAAGAATGGGTGCCAATGTCAAAGTAGAAGGAAATTCTGCAACGATTGAAGGTGTTGAGAAGCTTTCAGGAGCAAGGGTAAGCGCACCGGATCTTAGAGCAGGAGCAGCACTTTGCATTGCAGGTCTTGCAACTGACGGAATCACGATTGTTGATGACATTGTGTATATCCAGAGAGGATATGAGCGTTTCGAGGAGAAAATCCGTGGAATCGGCGGAATCATTGAACGTGTGTCTACAGAGCGTGAGATTCAGAAGTTCAAGCTGAAAGTCAGCTAATACAACAGAAAGTAAGATATGTATATTGACATTTCTTATGTATTGCGATAAAGTCATACATGTTACAAGATAATAATAATATTTTTCTCTTATTCAGAGCAGTGGAGGTACAAAGGACCTGTGAAGCTGCGGCAACCCCCGGTTCGGGAAGGTGCCGACCTGAGCGAGTAATCGAACAATAAGAGGATTGGCTTATGAAATATAAACAGTCCACTTAGTGTGGGCTGTTTCTTTGTGCAATGAACCCGCCATGCTATGTGCATTTTCAGGGTTTTAGCGAATCTCAGAATAAGAGTGAAGAACATGAAAAGGAGAAGAGAATGGAAAGACATTTATTTACATCAGAATCAGTAACTGAAGGACATCCGGATAAGATGTGCGACCAGATTTCAGATGCAATCCTGGACGCCCTTATGGAGCAGGATCCAATGAGCCGTGTTGCCTGCGAGACATGCACAACAACAGGTCTTGTTATGGTCATGGGAGAAATCACGACAAATGCTTATGTGGATATTCAGAAGATTGTAAGAGATACAGTCCGCGAGATTGGTTATACTCGTGGAAAATATGGATTTGATGCAGATACATGTGGTGTGATTACAGCAATCGATGAGCAGTCTGCAGATATCGCGCTTGGAGTTGACAAAGCTCTGGAAGCAAAAGAGAATAAAATGTCTGAAGAAGAGATTGCAGCAATCGGAGCAGGAGATCAGGGAATGATGTTCGGATATGCTTCCGATGAGACGCCGGAACTGATGCCATATCCGATTTCACTGGCACACAAGCTTGCAAGAAAACTGACAGAAGTCAGAAAAGACGGTACATTAAAATATTTAAGACCAGACGGAAAAACTCAGGTTACTGTAGAATATGATGAGAATGGTACGCCGAAGCGTCTGGATGCAGTTGTACTTTCTACACAGCACGATCCGGATGTGACACAGGAGCAGATTCACGAAGATATTAAGAAATATGTTTTTGACCCGATCATTCCGGAAGGAATGGTAGATGAGAATACAAAATTTTTCATCAACCCGACAGGTCGCTTTGTAATCGGTGGACCACACGGTGACAGCGGACTGACTGGAAGAAAGATTATTGTAGATACTTACGGTGGAATGGCTCGTCACGGTGGTGGAGCATTTTCCGGAAAGGATTGTACAAAGGTAGACAGATCTGCAGCTTACGCAGCACGTTATGTTGCTAAGAATATCGTGGCAGCCGGAATTGCTAAGAAATGTGAAATCCAGTTATCTTACGCGATCGGTGTTGCACACCCAACATCTATCATGGTAGATACATTTGGAACAGGTAAGCTTTCAGATGAGAAGCTTGTTGAAATCATCCGTGAGAATTTCGATCTTCGTCCGGCTGGAATTATCCAGATGTTGAACTTAAGAAGACCGATTTATAAACAGACAGCAGCTTACGGTCACTTTGGACGTACAGATGTAGATCTTCCATGGGAGAAGACAGACAAAGCAGAGTTACTGAAAAGTTATCTGTAAGATTGATTTATAAAATTTTTAGAAATGTTTATGGACGCTTTCGTGTGAAGCGTCCTTTTTCATGCTATACTTGATTTTAGATGCAAAAGTGCATTTTGAGTGAGACCTGAACTTAAAAGGAGATTTATTTTATGAAATTTAAGACCAGGCTGGTAGTAGCGTTTTTTACAATTATATTAATTCCACTTGTATTATCTTCGGCGCTTGTGTGTATGGTTGGAAAATATCAACTTAGTTCTATTGAGAAAAATTATGGGATCAAGAATACGACAGTCGAGAGTCTGGCTAGTTCTGTAACCGTTCTTACACGGCTGACAGAACAGCCATATCGTGAGCTGGAGGCATTGATACGGGAAAATCCGGAAGAAATGGAAGATGCAGCACAACTGGAAAGTCTGAATGGTGAACTGCAAGATAAAAAATCTTATCTTCTTGTGAGAAAGAATGATACGATTGCCTATATTGGTACGGAGGCTTCTAAAGCTGAGAAAGTCATCAGCCAGCTCCCGGAGTATGGAGCGGCCGAGACGACATCAGAAAATGGCATGTATCTTGGAGGAAAAGCACAAGTCCTTCTAAAACAGATTGATTTTCAGTATTCGGATGGAAGTGAAGGCAGTGCATTTATTGTGACAAATGTAGGAAGCCTGATTCCGGAAGTGAAAAATCTGTTCGTGGAGATTATCGTATGCATTTTCCTGGTACTTGTATTTACCGCATGTGTGCTGATCATCTGGATTTACAGAAGTGTCATGGGACCGGTCGGGAAGATGCGGGAGGCAACAAAGAGTATAAAAGAAGGAAATCTTGACTTTGAACTGCCGGTTGAGACAGATGACGAGCTCGGACAGCTCTGCGGGGATCTGGAAGACATGCGCAAACGTCTGAAGAATACGGCAGAAGAGAAACTGAAATTTGACAAAGAAAATAAAGAATTGATCAGTAACATTTCCCATGATCTAAAGACACCTGTGACGACCATCAAAGGTTATGCAGAAGGAATCATGGACGGTGTGGCAGATACTCCGGACAAAGTGGCAAAATATGTACGGACCATTTACAATAAAGCGAGTGAGATGGACGTACTGATCAACGAGCTGACTCTTTATTCAAAAATTGACACGAACCGTATTCCGTACAATTTCACAATTTTATCTGTGAATAATTATTTTAATGATTGTTCAGAGGATTTGTCTTTGGATCTAGAGGCAAAAAATGTGGAATTTGGTTATTTTAATTATGTAGAACCTGAGGTCAAGGTTATTGCAGACCCAGAACAAATTAAGAGAGTGGTGCATAACATTGTGAATAACTCTGTAAAATATATGGATAAAGACAAGCCAAAGATTAATTTGCGCGTCAAAGATGTAGGGGATTTTGTTCAGGTCGAAATCGAAGATAACGGAAAAGGAATTGCGTCAAAAGATCTGCCAAATGTGTTCGAGAGATTTTACCGGACGGACGCATCAAGAAATTCCTCAAAAGGAGGAAGCGGTATTGGTCTTTCTATTGTAAAGAAGATTATAGAAGAACACGGTGGAAAAATCTGGGCAACGAGCCGGGAACATACCGGGACGACCATGTATTTTGTGCTTAGAAAGTATCAGGAGGTACCAGTAAATGAGTAAAATATTAATCGTAGAAGATGAAGAGACAATTGCAGATCTGGAAAAAGATTATCTGGAACTGAGCGGATTTGAGGTGGAAGTTGCAAATGACGGAGAGACAGGACTTGAAAAAGCCCTGAAAGATGAATACAGCTTGTTCATACTGGATCTCATGCTTCCGGGTGTGGACGGATTTGAAATCTGTAAGAAAATCCGAGAAGAAAAAAATACACCAATCATCATGGTATCCGCAAAGAAAGACGATATTGACAAAATCCGTGGGCTGGGACTCGGTGCAGACGATTATATGACAAAACCATTCAGTCCGAGCGAGCTGGTAGCAAGAGTAAAAGCACACCTCGCAAGATATGACCGCCTGACAGGAAGCGCAGTGGAAAAGAATAAAATTATTGAGATCCGCGGACTCCGTATCGACACAACTGCAAGACGCGTATGGGTCAACGATGTAGAGAAGACATTTACAACAAAAGAATTTGATTTACTCACATTCCTTGCAAGCCACCCGAATCACGTATATACAAAAGAAGAACTGTTCCGGGAAATCTGGGATATGGAATCTATCGGAGATATTGCGACTGTGACTGTTCATATCAAAAAGATCCGAGAAAAAGTAGAAGTAGACACATCAAACCCACAGTACATTGAGACAATCTGGGGCGTGGGATACAGATTTAAAGTATAAAAATTAAATTGGGGACGTAGCACTTTAACAAAGTACTACGTCCCCATCGCTGATTAAGGCTGTCCCTTTTGGTGATTGTGCTGAATTAATAAATCCCAAGTGCTTTTAGTGCAAGCAGGAATAATACGAATACAATACTTGGTCTGGCAATTTTAGAACCGTTTTTCATCACAAGTCCGGCACCGATGTATCCGCCAAGCATATTGCAGGCTGCAGATGCAAGTCCGAGACTTAAAACGCCTTGTCCATTGTAAAGAAAGATTGCAAGTGCGGTCAGGTTCGTAGTCAAGTTGATGACTTTTGCCTGTGCATTTGCGGTCTGGATGTTCAGATGAGCAAATACTGTGAACGCGATAATTAAAAATGTTCCGGTTCCCGGTCCATAGAATCCGTCGTAACATCCAACGATAAATGCAGCTATCGTTGCAGTTAAGTAAGTTCTTCGATTTAGAGTGATCTCTTCACTCCCTTCATCGTTAAATAATTTCTTGTTTAATACGAGAAATGCAGATACCGGAAGGATTACCATTAATACATAGGAAAGAATGTGTTCCGGGACGCGAAGGGAGATCTGTGCACCGATGAAAGAACCGCAGATCGCAGCGACTACCGCAGGCGCTGCCAGCTTTAAATTAATGAGTTTTGCTTTCGCAAAACGGTAAGTGGCAAGTGCAGTTCCGAATGGACTGGATATTTTATTCGTGGCAATTGCTGCATGAGGCGGAAGCCCGGCAATTAAAAAAGCTGGAAGTGAAATCAGACCGCCGCCACCACCGATGGCGTCGACGAGCCCGGCGAGAAAAACAAGCGGGCATACGACTAAAAATGTATGAAGTGTGATATTCATATCAAGTGTTCTCCTGTCTTTTGTAAAATACTTTGATTCCAAAAAAGAAATCTTTTTTATTATAGAGAAAGATAATTTAAATGACAAGGGGAAAATCCATGAAAAACGTTATGTAAATCCGTAGAAAAACTCTGTAAAAATCTTGCAAAACCCCTTGACAATTAAGCGGTTTCATAATACTATAATCTAGCGTGCATAAAAAGGCATTAGTTTTTAGTGCGCATATTTCGTGTAAACGAGGCAACTTATTACTATCATAGGAGGTGAAAGAGAATGCCAACATTTAACCAGTTAGTAAAAAAAGGACGTCAGACATCTGTAAAGAAGTCTACAGCTCCTGCACTTCAGAAAGGGTACAATTCTCTTAAGAAAAGAGCAACTAATGAGTCTGCTCCACAGAAGAGAGGCGTATGTACAGCTGTTAAGACAGCTACACCTAAGAAGCCTAACTCAGCTCTTAGAAAGATCGCCAGAGTTCGTCTTTCTAACGGTATCGAAGTAACAAGCTATATCCCAGGAGAAGGACATAACCTTCAGGAGCATAGTGTTGTACTTATTCGTGGAGGAAGAGTAAAAGACCTTCCAGGAACAAGATACCACATCATCAGAGGAACACTTGATACAGCAGGTGTTGCTAAGAGAAGACAGGCTCGTTCTAAATACGGCGCTAAGAGACCAAAAGACGCTAAATAAATCCTGAGCACTTAATGAGCATGACCGCAAGGGAAATGTGAATTTAGTACGAAGATTGTTCTTCGGAACTTAGCGAGGTAGTTCACGAGCTTAGTAAGAAGAACTGCCATATGAATTTATATTCACAAACAGAACTATGATTGAGTAAGTTGCGAGACATATAGATGTTGAGTTATGTCTTTGCACTACACTGTATCATCAGAACGACACATGTGAGTACCTATGAATTAATCAAAATGTTTAAGGAGGGAAGGACCGTGCCACGTAAAGGACATACTCAGAAAAGAGACGTATTAGCGGATCCGTTATACAATAATAAAGTGGTTACAAAGCTTATCAATAACATCATGTTAGACGGTAAGAAAGGTATCGCTCAGAAGATTGTATACGGAGCATTTGAAAGAGTTGCAGAAAAGACCGAAAAGCCGGCAATCGAAGTGTTTGAAGAGGCTATGAACAACATCATGCCAGTACTGGAGGTAAAGGCAAGACGTATCGGTGGTGCAACTTACCAGGTGCCGATCGAGGTAAGAGCTGACAGAAGACAGGCTCTGGCGCTTCGTTGGCTGACCAACTTCTCTCGCGCAAGAGGCGAGAAGACAATGGAAGAAAGACTGGCAAATGAGATCATGGATGCTGCCAACAACACAGGCGCAGCCGTGAAGAGAAAAGAAGATATGCACAAGATGGCTGAAGCAAATAAAGCATTTGCTCATTACAGATTCTAGGAGGCAACAATGGCTGGAAGAGAATATCCATTAGAGAGAACAAGAAATATCGGTATTATGGCACATATCGATGCCGGTAAGACTACGCTGACAGAGCGTATCCTCTATTATACTGGTGTAAACTATAAGATCGGAGATACTCATGAAGGTACTGCTACCATGGACTGGATGGAACAGGAGCAGGAAAGAGGTATCACGATCACATCAGCCGCTACCACATGCCACTGGACTTTGGAAGAAAAGACAAAGCCGAAAAAAGGCGCCCTGGAGCATCGTATCAACATTATCGATACCCCGGGACACGTTGACTTTACGGTAGAGGTTGAACGTTCACTTCGTGTACTGGACGGAGCAGTCGGTGTGTTCTGTGCAAAAGGTGGTGTAGAGCCTCAGTCAGAAAACGTATGGCGTCAGGCTGACACTTATAATGTACCGCGTATGGCTTTCATCAATAAGATGGACATTTTAGGTGCAGACTTCTACAATGCCGTAGATCAGATCAAGACAAGACTTGGCAAGAACGCTATCTGTCTGCAGCTGCCAATCGGCAAAGAAGACGACTTCAAGGGAATCATCGACCTGTTCGAGATGCAGGCTTACATCTACAACGATGAGAAGGGTGATGACATTTCCGTAACAGATATTCCGGACGACATGAAAGATGAGGCAGAACTGTATCACACCGAGCTGGTAGAGAAGATCTGCGAGCTGGACGATGATCTGATGATGGAATATCTGGAAGGTGAAGAGCCTTCTGTAGATGCCATGAAGGCGGTTTTAAGAAAAGCCACCTGCGAATGTACAGCAGTTCCGGTATGCTGTGGATCAGCGTACAGAAACAAGGGTGTACAGAAGCTTCTGGATGCAATTCTTGAGTTTATGCCGGCTCCGACCGACATCCCTGCGATCAAGGGTGTAGACGAAGACGGAAATGAAGTTGAGAGACATTCTTCTGATGAAGAACCGTTCTCCGCTCTGGTATTCAAGATCATGACAGACCCGTTCGTTGGAAAGCTTGCTTACTTCAGAGTTTATTCAGGAACTGTAAATTCTGGTTCCTATGTATTAAATGCAACCAAAGACAAAAAGGAACGTGTGGGACGTATCCTGCAGATGCATGCAAATAAGAGACATGAGCTGGACAAAGTATATTCCGGAGATATCGCTGCAGCGATCGGATTTAAGTTCTCTACTACAGGTGATACCATCTGTGACGAGCAGCATCCGGTAATTCTGGAGTCCATGGAGTTCCCAGAGCCGGTTATCGAGCTGGCAATCGAGCCAAAGACCAAGGCTTCCCAGGGCAAACTTGGAGAATCTCTTGCAAAACTGGCAGAAGAGGACCCGACTTTCCGTGCACACACCGATCAGGAGACTGGTCAGACAATCATTGCCGGAATGGGCGAGCTGCATCTTGAGATCATCGTAGACAGACTGCTGCGTGAATTCAAGGTTGAGGCAAATGTAGGTGCTCCGCAGGTTGCATACAAAGAAGCATTTACAAAGGCTGTTGATGTGGACAGCAAGTACGCAAAACAGTCTGGTGGACGTGGACAGTACGGACACTGTAAAGTTAAATTCGAGCCAATGGATGTCAACGGTGAGGAGACCTTCAAGTTCGAATCCACTGTAGTCGGAGGAGCAATTCCGAAGGAATACATCCCGGCTGTAGGAGAGGGTATTGAAGAAGCCATGAAGGCTGGTATCCTGGGAGGATTCCCGGTAGTCGGCATTCATGCAAATGTATACGATGGATCCTACCATGAAGTAGACTCCAGTGAAATGGCATTCCATATCGCAGGATCTCTCGCATTCAAGGATGCGATGAAGAAGGCGGCACCGGTACTGCTTGAGCCTATCATGAAGGTGGAAGTAACCATGCCGGAAGAATATATGGGAGATGTCATCGGTGATATCAACTCCCGTCGTGGACGTATCGAAGGTATGGACGACCTGGGCGGCGGAAAGATCGTACGTGGATATGTACCGTTGTCCGAAATGTTTGGTTACTCTACAGATCTTCGTTCCAGAACACAGGGACGTGGAAACTACTCAATGTTCTTTGAGAAATATGAGCCGGTTCCGAAATCTGTACAGGAAAAAGTATTATCTGGTAAAAATGAGTAATTAAATATGAAAAAGGCTTGAAAAACTGTATGATTTGAAATATAATCAATCTTAGCCGAGTAAAAACGTCAATTATAAAAATGCGTAAAAGGCGCTATAATAAGGAGGATATTCAAAATGGCAAAAGCTAAATTTGAAAGAACAAAACCGCATTGTAATATTGGTACCATCGGCCACGTTGACCATGGTAAAACCACTCTGACAGCTGCGATCACAAAAGTACTTTCCAAGAGAGTAGCTGGTAACGCAGAGGTTGCATTCGACAACATCGATAAAGCTCCAGAAGAGAGAGAGCGTGGAATCACTATCTCTACTGCACACGTTGAGTATGAGACAGAGAAACGTCACTATGCACACGTTGACTGCCCAGGACATGCTGACTACGTAAAGAACATGATCACAGGTGCTGCTCAGATGGATGGAGCTATCCTTGTTGTAGCTGCTACTGATGGTGTTATGGCTCAGACAAGAGAGCACATCCTGCTTTCTCGTCAGGTAGGTGTACCGTACATCGTTGTATTCATGAACAAATGTGATATGGTAGACGATGACGAGCTGCTTGAACTGGTTGAGATGGAGATCCGTGAGCTGCTTGACGAGTATGAGTTCCCGGGAGATGACACTCCGATTATCCAGGGATCCGCTCTGAAGGCTCTGGAAGATCCAGATGGACCGTGGGGAGACAAGATCATGGAACTGATGGATGCTGTTGACAGCTACATTCCAGATCCACAGCGTGATACAGATAAGCCGTTCCTGATGCCTGTAGAGGACGTATTCTCCATCACAGGACGTGGAACTGTTGCTACTGGTAGAGTAGAGCGTGGAACTCTTCACGTATCTGACGAAGTTGAGATCGTTGGTATTCACGAAGAGACCAAGAAGACTGTTGTAACAGGTGTTGAGATGTTCCGTAAGCTTCTTGATGAGGCTCAGGCTGGTGACAACATCGGTGCACTGCTTCGTGGTATCCAGAGAACTGAGATCGAAAGAGGTCAGGTTCTGTGTAAACCAGGTTCTGTAACCTGCCACCACAAATTTACCGCTCAGGTATACGTTCTGACCAAAGATGAAGGTGGACGTCATACTCCATTCTTCAACAACTATCGTCCACAGTTCTACTTCAGAACAACTGACGTTACAGGTGTTTGCGAACTGCCGGAAGGTACAGAGATGTGCATGCCTGGTGATAACGTAGAGATGACAATCGAACTGATCCACCCGGTAGCTATGGAGCAGGGCCTTCGTTTCGCTATCCGTGAAGGCGGACGTACTGTAGGATCAGGAAGAGTTGCTACAATCATCGAGTAATCGCTGATACTGGCAGATTTCTGACAGAATAAAAGATAATATGCCGCAGTCCTTTGGGTAACCGGGGACTGCGGTTTTTTTAGTAGTATAAAGCTTATTTCTGTGATAAGATATTACTATGAGATTATAGAATGAACAAATAATTCAGAGGTTTTCAGAAAGGCAGGAATCATGGAAGAGGTAAGGGATCCAAGAGATCAGAAAGAACAGAAGCGAAGAACAGGGAGAGGGGTATGGCTGAAAATTTTTCTTACAAAGAAAGTGCTGGCGGTTCTGCTGATCCTTGCGGTAATTGCAGCTGTCGGGCTGGGAGTTGGAAATTATGTGTCATCCAGGAGTCAGACCACAAAGCTTGGATTTGAAGATATCGGGGAACTGGCGACTCAGTCGGCGCTCTGCGAGGAGGTAAATGTCACAGAAGCGGCCAGAGAATTATTTGGCGTGCAGATTCCCTTTACACAGAGTAAATACATATACAGCTATACAGTAGAGATCAAGGCAGGGTATGATTTCAGTGAGATCGATTACAAGGTTGATGAAGGCAGGAAGAAGATCCAGGTTATGCTGCCGGAGGCAAAAATCTTAAGCAGTGAACTGGATACAGATTCTTTCAAGCTGTATCATGAAGATGAGAGTATTTTCCGCCAGATCACCCTGGAAGAAAATAGCGAGGCGCTGAATCAGCTGGTAAAACAGGCTGAAACGGATTCTGTTGAAAATGGACTCTATGACAATGCCAGGAGCAATGCTGAGACGATATTGAAAAGTTTCTTTGGGAAGGCATACGATATGAATGAGTATGAGATAGAATTTACGGACAAATAGGAGGCAGAAAATGAAAAAGAAGATATTACTGGTACTGGGCATTATCATAGCTGTGATTTTCTTGTTTTATTTCTATCTGTTTTTAACAGCCTAGTGAAAAAGAAGGGGGAAAAGATACAGATGAAAAGATTTCCGATCAATCATGCTCTTTTTCTGGTGCTTGGCTGCCTTTGCTGCAGCATTGCCACCAACTGGATCCTGATACCAAATGGGCTGGCTGCGCCTGGGATCACCGGTATCTCTCTTACAGTAGAGCATTTCACCGGGATCAATTATTCCTGGGTCTATTATGCGATTACCATTTTTATCCTCATTCTGACCTGGTTTACACTTGGAAAAAAGGATGCGTCCAACATCGTAATCCTGTCCATCTTGTATCCGGCGGTGCTGTCGGTACTCAGTTATGTTGACGTAGAAATTGTATTTCAGAACAAGCTGATTGCGCTGGCCGCCTTCGGCGTACTCTACGGCGCAGGAATCGGCATTCCCTATCGGATCGGATTTTCCTACGGCGGCGACGATACGGTGGCTAAGATCTTAAAAAACTGTGTGTGGAAATCCATAGAACTTAAGAAGATTTATTATGCAGAGGAAGCCTTGATCATCCTGTTTATGGCCACTGCCTTTGATCTGGACACGCTGGCCTATGCTTTCGTGGGACAGCTGATCTACGTCAATGCCATGAATTATGTGGTATTTAATCTGGGCCCGAAGCTCTACGACATGCAGATCATTGGGAAGACCCGCATGGAAGAAATCGAAAATTTTATCATCAATACCATACATAAAAGCGTGACGATTTATACGGATGCGATGGGAGGATATTCCAGGGAGCCAAAGGTGCAGATGAGCTGTGTCTGCAATTCCAGAGAATATGTTCAGCTTCGTGAGTTTATAAAAAAAGGGAATTACGACTGCTTTATCAAAGTAATCCCACTGGTACACGTATTTGGGCAGAACAGAGATTTTCACAGGCTGGATGATGAAAATATCGAATAAATGAGAAGTGTGACGGGGGACGTACACCTTTGCAAAAGGTGT
>OGRN01000411.1_pt1 | contig 41953 bp, 48 predicted proteins | sample 1553401 | NCBI WGS metagenome assembly OGRN01 (sample SAMEA2580096, study PRJEB22360) | human gut metagenome | biome: human gut; feature: human-associated habitat; material: faeces | place: Denmark | collected 2008/2010 | reverse complement strand
ATTTGATCATTTACATTTTCCTCTCTTTCGATTACAATAAAGTTGAGTTATTATTGATGCGCCCGAGGTTGCCGCCTCGTTTAAGGGCGCATTTTTATTTTGCCAGGTCGAAGATCTGATCCAACTGGCTGGCGGTGAAGCACAGCTCATTCTCTTCTCCTGCCGTGGCCGTGACCCTGCCTGTCAACTGACATAACCTTGATATATACCCAAGGCCATCTCTTTTCATCTCTTCAACAGCCTTCTTCTGCCGATCAAGGTATTCCCGGAATTCCGCTTCATACATCAGCGTCGGTACTCTCTTCATCTTCCTCACCTCCTCTCACGCTGTCCTCATGTAACAGTACAGCACCAGGATCAGTAACGTCCCGGCCGCAAATACCGCACCGCCTGCCACCCCGACCAGAAGATCAAGCAACAGATTCCTCTGCTTTCGCTTGTGCCGGATCAGCTTCGCTGTGTTCTTCTTCTCCACGCTTGTCCCTCCCCTCTACCGCCTTAGGCGGTCTTCTTCTTTCGCACACAGTCCAGAACAAAAGCCGAAAACATACATAGTACGCTATCTACTTCCTCCTGTGTTTTCTGTATGTACGCACTGTCATCAAAGTGACAGGTACACTCTCCATGTTTCTGCGTTTCTACAATCAATCTGCATCCCTCCCTGGGGTTTAGTTAAACTTATGCGCTACGGATTGTCCGGGTTGCCGGTATTTTAGGAAATCAGCAGCGAAACACCATCGCACAATTTTTCTTACCGTGATGACGGTCTGATATTTGGAGAAGCCGTATACGGTGAGTTATATCAAGATACATCTATCCCCAAAAGATATTAAGCCTTATAGGTTTTCATCTTTGTTCCGCAGTACGGGCATTTTCTATTTCTTGGCATAATAAATGCATAACTTTCAATTATGCTCGTGCTGCACTTAGGGCAAGTTGATATTGTTTCCTTATCCGGACTTTCATCCATGTTTACAACTGTGATTATTAATTTTGTGCCTGCCAATATGAAGGCAAAAAGCGATAATAAAAAAGGAAACACATCCATACTCCATCACTCTCCTTCCTCTGTCATAAATTAGTAATCCAGTGACTTGCAGTTTGAAAATTCTTTCATGTTATGATAAAATTTTTTCACAATTACACGAAAGAAGGTTTTATCATGGGTAAACTTATTTCCGTAGAATCCTTTCCTCAGATTTCAATCGACTGTGGAGACTATGCTTTTTTAGAAGATCCAAAAAACAACACCATTTTTGTAATATCATCACTACTTCATGTCATGAGCACTAAACTTTTCATAGAATATATTCAGCCAACTATAATTGCTTTTTCTGAAAGCCGAAAGAATCCTATTTGTTATCGAGATTCCGGGCTGATAATTCTTTCTGCAAATCCTAATAAATGGAATCAACTCGCATACCAACTTGCACACGAAATGTGCCATCGTGTTATCTCCAACGAAGTGACCAAAAATCTTCGTTGGCTAGAGGAATCTATCTGCGAACTTTCTTCCTACTATTTTCTGCCACAGCTTTCAAAATACTGGCGTAGGAAAGGGATTATGTGGAAAAACCCAGCTACCAACAAGCCTTATTATCCAGAGTTTGAAAAATATGCTAAGAATGATCGTAAAAAAGCTACTATGATAGATTTACCTTCTTTCTCTGCTACACCTATTCCCGATGAATTACAGTCACTTATAGATGACTGCGAAATCAGAGAGAAAAATGCATATATCGCAAATTCACTATTGCCTATTTTTGATAGACGTCCAAATACTTGGCGCGCCATCCCTTTTTTGGGCGATCTTAAATCAAACGAGTCTCTTGAAACCTCTTTAAGAGAATGGATAACTCTCGCTCCAACAGAAGCTCGTGCTGGTCTCCAACGGATTGCACTTTTATTTGGTGTGCAAGTTCTTCTTTCTTAAGTTCTGGATTTAAACCATAATATGGAACAAATACAAAGCACCATTGTCCTAATGAACGATATTCTGATATGGCAAGGCTTAGTTTACCTGTTAAACTTAGCCGCGCCATATTGGATACAATTTCTTCAATTGTCATTCCGACTTCGCCTTCATCCCCGGGTTCTCCAGCCCAACACATCTTCTTCTATCCCTCCTCTCCGCTGTCTGAATTATCAATCTGGAATAAATACTCTAAAGTCATATCTGGGAAGTATTTGTCTCTTACCTTTACGCAGTCTGTATAACTCCATTCGGACTCTCCATTAAATCTTGAATGGACTGTTCGATAAGATACATTAAGCGTATCAGCGATATCACTTCGTGAGATTCCCTTTCTCTTCATTTCTGCTTCCAGATTTCTAAGATTTAGCATTTGCAACTTCATCCCTCCTTCCAATTGCGCAATTTCGCAATTCATAACTATACTATATTGCAATATTGCGCAATTGTCAACAATATTTTTGCAGAATTTTGCAATTTTATATTTACTTTTATTGTGCAATACTGTAATATCAAATCAAGGAGGGCACACCTATGGAACAACGAGCTGAAATACTTAGAAATTTAATGGAAGAAAAAGGAATGAAAGTATCTGATATTGTGAAGATTTCGGGTCTTCCATATTCAACTGTTAAAGCTATTTTGGAGCGCGGAGCAGAAAAAGCCGGCTATGTAAATGTTTGTAAGATCTGTAATGCATTGGGAATAAGTGCCGATGAATTAGAAAAAATGGTTTCCGACAAAACTTATACACTTAACACTATTGCTGCTCATTTTGACGGTGATGAATATACAGAAGAAGAACTTAATGAAATTCGCCAGTTTGCAGATTTTGTAAAAAAACGCAGAAGAGAGTCCTGATTATCGGACACACTTCTTGATATACTTGAGTGGGAGGTGGCACTATGAATAACTATGAGTGTCTCGAAGATGAAGCCTGCAAGGACGGTATAGAAATTGTTAATTGTAGATTTGACAGTCTGCGTATAAAGGGACTGTATTGTGATAAGACGATAGGTATTAACATAGATATTGACTCATCGAATGAAAAAGCATGTGTCCTGGCCGAAGAGCTGGGGCACCACCACACTACCGTGGGGAATATCTTAGACATGACCGACATCGGCAACCGGAAGCAAGAACGGCAGGCCAGACTATGGGGGTACAACAAGCTGATCGGTCTCTCCGGTCTGGTCAAGGCCTTCGAAGCAGGATGCCAGAATCGCTTTGAAGTAGCGGAATATCTGGATGTAACAGACGAGTATTTGTCTGAGTGTCTGGAGACATACCGGGATAAATACGGTGTTGGGGTTACTGTGGATGGCTACTACATCATGTTTATTCCGCACCTGGCAATAGGAAAAATGGTATAAGAAAGGTTTGTAGTTATGGGTTTTTGGGATTTATTTAGGAGTAACAAACCATCAAAAGACATGGTAAAAAACAATTTACGCGGGAAAGCATTAGAAAAGGAAGGAAACATAGACGCCGCAATAATATTATATGAGTACAACGTCGAGCACCGTTTTGATGGGAGCCATCCATATAAGCGCCTTGCTATTATTTATAGAAGACAAAAAGAATTTAGCAAAGAAATCGATGTGCTAAATAAAGCTCTTGATGTGTTTACAAATGATGTCTCGAAATCTAGACCAGATCGAGACAATAAAATAGAAGAATTCAATGATCGTCTCGTAAAAGCGATAGAATTATCAAAGGGGAAATCTCCTTCTTCTGATGCTCGTAAAACATCTGAAAAAGTAATATCTGAAAATCCCGGAACCAAAAATCGGAAGGATATCCCAGGCTCTGTGATCGATACCGAACAAAGGATTCAAGCGAGCGTGGAATATAGAAATAGAATATACAAAATGTATTACTCCGATTACCCAATAAAACCTTTTATATCCAAGGATCGCGAAAAAAACACAAATTGGATAGATCAAACGAAACTATTTCCTTCGCAGTCAATTGTCCCAAAGTCTATGATGACGCGGTTTTCAGATGGGCTACTCCCTGGTCACGTATACATGCTTTATTGGATAGACAAGATACATAGGAAAAGAATACCTGTCTACTTTGAATATGAGTTTGGAATTGATTTTAAAAAGGAAAAACTGTTCTTACAGGAAAATGGATATCTGGATAATGATAATCACGTAACTGAAAAAGGGCATCAAGCTATATCATCCCATTATGATGTTATTCAAAACAAGAAATAATCATTAAGTTATAACCGCCCAGGCGATTATATAGGTTTCTCAGTGTAAGGATACGAAAGGAAGAGAGGGATGTTTTGGATATTAAAGAATATCTAGAAAAACGAGTCGATGACCAAATCAATTGGTACGATCAAAAATCAAAAGATGCACAAAAATGGTATAAGCGCCTGCAAAAAGCTGAAATTATACTTGCATCACTTATACCGCTACTATCAGGTTATGTAGCTTCTCACAAATGTATAGCCTTCATTGTAGGTTTATTTGGTGCTGTTATTGCCGTAATTGAATCGATATCCAAATTGAATAAGTATCACGAAAATTGGATTCAATACCGCTCCACCTGCGAAATGTTAAGATATCAAAAGCATTTGTATCTTACTGGATCCGCCCCTTATAATAACCAAGATGAGACTATCGAAAATATTTTTGTCCGCAATATTGAAAACATAATTTCCTCTGAGAACAATCAGTGGAAAAATATCAATACAATTAGAGAAAATGCCAATGACAGCGAGGAAGCTAATTAACTCTCTGATATGTTCTTTCAAAAATATCTGGTTTGCATGGATACTGCTCTCCATCAACCCCAGTTATAATCCAATCTCCCGGAGAAGCTTTCATATCTCCTTCTAAAGTTGAAATTATAATTTCAACATCTGTCTGATAAGCTTCTACAATAACTGGTTTTTTTTGAAATTTTAATGTAACTTTACTCATAATAACACCTCGCAAAGAAAGGAGAATAAAATGAAACGTTATCATATTTTTATTAGTCACGCATGGCGCTACTCTTCCCACTACTACAAAGTAGTAGACTGGCTTAATGAAGCCCAAGAAGATGGGCTGCTTACCTGGAGTAATTATTCCGTTCCCGTACACGACCCTTTAGTAGATCCAAATTCGGCAGTTGGAAAGAAAAAATTACAAGGTGAAATAGATAATCAAATTGCCCCTGCCTCTATTGTTCTTGCCCTTTCTGGAATGTATGCGGCGCATAGTGATTGGATAGAATATGAAATCCTAAAATCGGTCGATTATGGAAAGTATATCGTCGGGGTAAAACCCTGGGGACAAGAGCGTACTCCTAAAATAGTATCTGATTATGCTGATATTATGATAGGATGGAATAAAAATTCTATAATAAATGCAGTTTTAAATTCCTAATACAATAATAACAAATCAAAGAAATATTAGCAACAGTATCGTCCCGGCGCTCTCTGGAGCCGCCGGGGTACACAATAATATATTTACCCAGGCAACTGGGAGGGACAGCTTTCCATTCGTTCCGGAGTCTTGCGGAAGGAGTGGTGCTTATGTACGTTACATATGATAACTTATTTACATTTGTACTAATGATTGTTGCAATCATCACTCTTGTAAAAAGTTTCAATGACAGACATAAGAAATAGCCGTCCCGCTCTCGGCAAAGTTTAGGACGACTATTTCAGTTTCTTAGATTATTGCCCGGGACGGATGGAGTGCACCCATCTATCCCAGTTGTCTTGTTAAGTATATTATAGCAAATATGCTTTAAAAGTCAACCGCCCTGGTGCTGCAACACCAAGGCGGAAGAATCACCCCGTAGGATGATGCAAAATAACTACCGTAAATATTGTATCATCTTCGGAACAGCTTCGCAAGCGGAACACACGTTCCAAGCTGGCTGTTATTTTTGTACCGTCGTCCCTGTACATGGGACGTGGATTGAAACGCATACAATGCATAAGGAGATGATATTATGTCGTATTGTATCTATCTACGAAAGTCCAGGAAAGACCTGGAGGCAGAACAAGCCGGGCAAGGCGAAACCCTGGCCCGCCATGAACGCACTCTTCTCTCCCTGGCCAGACAGCGGAATCTGATCATCGGAAACATTTACCGGGAAATTGTCTCAGGAGAATCGATCGCTGCCCGTCCGGTGATGCAGAAACTTCTGAAGGAGGTGGAATCCGGAATCTGGGACGGCGTTCTGGTCATGGAGATTGAACGTCTGGCCAGAGGAGACACGATTGACCAGGGGACCGTACAGCGCGCCTTCCAGTATTCCAACACTTACATAATCACACCGCAGAAGACCTATGATCCATCAAACGAGTTTGACGAAGAATATTTTGAGTTCGGGCTGTTCATGTCCAGACGTGAATACAAAACCATCAAGCGTCGGATGCAGGCCGGCCGTTACGCTGCAGCCAAAGAAGGAAAATGGCCGTTCAACGCTGCTCCATACGGATACAGACGGGTCAAGATTCAAAATGAAAAAGGATGGACCCTTGCCTTTGATGATTCAGAGGCATCTGTCGGCCGGATGATCTTCTCTATGTTTACGGGTGCTGATCGGAAGGGCATCACTATCATCCGCAGGTATCTCAATCAACATGGGATAAAGCCCAGAAAAGGGAATTTATGGACCGACAGTTCCATTCGTGGGATCTTGAGCAATCCGGCCTATGATGGGAAAGTGGCCATCGGCCGGCGCAAAGTGGTCCCTGCCATCGAAGATGGACTGCCTGTAAAAACGCGTCCCCGGGCAGATGATTATGCCATATATGAAGGGCGGCATCCATCTCTCATATCTCATGCAGTCTTTTCAGAAGCCCAGTCTTACCTCGGGCATGGGACCCCAAAACTGCCAGAATCATATGGCGTGAAAAATCCACTGGCCGGCATGATTATATGCAAAGAATGCGGAAAACGGATGCAGCGCCGCCCGGCCACAAGTCCAGACATAAAGAATGGCGCGAAATATGATATGCTGATCTGTAAGTCAGAGGACTGCCCTACTGTCGGGAGTCCGCTTGCACTGGTGGAACGAGAGTTGATTCGGGCCCTGCAGGACTGGGTAAAGGGATATGAGTTGACAGCGGAGCTCCCGGAAAGCCGGATCCCGGAACTGGAAGCACTGCTCTCCACCGCCAGGCAGGAGCACGAAACACTGGAAAAACAAAAAACCCGTCTGTACGACCTTCTGGAACAGGGGATCTATGATTCAGAAACCTTCCTGGAACGCTCCAGATCCCTCCAGGACCGCCTGGAAGAATCGCAGGCAGGAATCTTCCACCTGGAGCAGGAACTCGAATCAGAGCGTAAAATACAAGCCAATATAACAGGCTTCCTTCCAGCCTGCAAAGATCTCTTAAGCTGTTATTGGTCCCTGGACATTTCAGACCGGAATAAAGCGCTGAAGATACTGATTGATAGTGTGGAATACCGGAAGACTTCCCGGAATAAGAAGGGAGAGGCCGGAAAAGCCTCGTTTGAACTGACCATAAAGCCCCGAATCCCGCGTATCTAGGGGCTTTTTATCATTTCCAACAAAAACGGGATAAAGAGCTGGCTCATATGGAAATGATCTGTGCCATTGTCTACCAGCTGACAAAGGATCTGACTCCAGAAGAAATAGAAAAATACGGGTTTGAAAAGTATTATGTGGATCACACACTGGCCCTCTGGCCACAGGCCGCCTCCGGAACTCCCTGGACGGCTACGTATCTGCAGTCAAAAGGCGATCCGATCACCGATCTTCATGAAGATATGGCAGCAGAACAGAAAGCCCGCACTACCTATGACAATATTCTGCGTCTGATCAAGGATCCAGAAATCTGCGATCCGATCCGTTTCCTCCGCGAAAGAGAAATCGTACACTATCAAAGATTCGGAGAAAGCTTAAGGATCGTGCAGGACCATCTGGACAGCAAGAATTTCTATGCAATAAACCCGGAATTTGATCTTCGGGGAAATTGCAAATAAGGATCTATTCAACTATAAAGGGGTCAAAAGCAGCAAAATAGCTTAAGACCCCTTTCCCTTTTACACATACTCTCCCATTCCTTTGGGCACATACCCCTTTCTTGCTCCCCTTCCATAAATTGCCGCCGCATTCATAAACGCAATCATATTATCTTTGGATGTTCCCACTGGAGTTGTACACCCCGGACATAAATTATATCCGCACGGATTATCCGCGGCCTCAGCTATGCAGGCCTTTACATTCTCTTCAATATCTTCTGCCGTTCCGTTTCGAAGCACATCTACCGGCACCACATTTCCACTGATAGCAATCCGATCTCCATAAGCCTCTTTCAATTCTTTCAGGCTCTCACAATTGTCCACCCAGAAACTGCTGACTCCGGCATCCACCACTTCCGCCCATCGATCTTTTGTCGTCCCACAGATATGAATCCCAGTGCTTCCCTGGAACTGATTCATCCGCTCCACCGACTGTTTTAAATAGGGAAGAAAAAATTCGCAGAACTGTTTCTTGCTCAGAAGATTCCTAGACACCATCGGTTCTGACAGCATAAACTTTATCCCCAATATCCGATTAAGATCCTGGCAGCACTTTACGACACAGTCTGTACTGTACTGAAGAAGTTTATGAACACCTTCTTTATTACGTACTGTTGCTTTCAAAAAGTTTTCCGTGCCAAACAAACTTGCCGCCGTTGTAAAAGGCCCGGCCAGGCCGCTGCTTAAAACCCGTTCCTGCCCATAACGTTCCTGGAGCCGCTGAAACGCTTCTATGATCAAAGGAAATCTTCCATCCTTTGTCACATTAACCAGTTCCATATTTTCCACATCCTCCAGTGATCCCAATGCCGGTTTCACAATATAGGACACACTATCTTTCGGATACGCAAGCTCCGTTCCCAGCGCTTCAACGAGCGTCCTGAGTCCCAGGCCAATCCCCATATTATCTGCCTGAAAATCTTCTGCAAGACGGCTTTCTACTTCCACCATTGCATCTGCCGAAAAATAATAATCGCAAATCGGGATTCCATATAACGGCGGTGCTGTTTCTCCGGCGCTCAAAGAGGTGGGAATCCTGTCCACTTCTTCCCCTTTTGCATAGGCGGCAGCCCTTTCTTTCGGGGTCATTTCCAATTCAATTAATTTCATTCTGATTCCTCCTATCAACACAGTAACATCACAAACGGCACAGTCGCCATAGACAAAATTGTCGATACCGCAAACAATTCTGACGCATAAACAGCATCCTTTCCATATTGCACTGCAAACAAGCTTCCGGTAACTCCTGACGGACATGCAGAAGCCAAAACCATAACTGCTTTCACCTGCTCCCACCCCGGAATAAGCGCAAATATCAGTATTAACACCCCAGGCATCACTACCAGTCTCACGATGCTAAGCCAGTATATCCGCCACTTCCGAATACATTGTCTGATTTCTGTCTGTGCAATATTTACTCCTGCTACCAGCATAGCCATGGGCGTATTCATACCGGCAATCATTTCCAACGGCTCTTCCGCCATCTGAGGGATTCTGATCTGACACAAAAAGCAACACACACCGACAGCAATAGACAATATGGTCGGTGAACGGAACACTTTACATACGGATTTTAGATCTGCTTTTCCCGACATCACGATCACTCCATGAGACCAGAGCAGAAAATTTGCCACCGCTACATAGGCGGTCATATACATAACGCCTTCTGTTCCAAAAATCCCCTGGGCCATCGGAATACCGATAAAACCACAATTAGAATACATCAGTGTAATGTGTTCTACACATGCCCTGTTTTTTTCCTGTCCTAAAATCACAAAGCGACTGATTCCCCATATAACCGCAAAAGAAAGCAGAGACAATACTGCCGCCGCACCCAGTCCGGCCAGCAGTTCCTGATCATATTCTTTTTGAAAAGACGTAAACAACAAGACAGGGGTAAAAATCCTCAAGACAAGGTCCGAAAGCTTTTTATTTAACGCATCATCGACAATCCCCCTTTGATAGCAGAACACACCAACCAGGGCAAGGACTGCCATAACTACTGTTTTGTATAATGTAACAGACGCCAGTTCCATGTCCTTCCATTCCTTCCATTCTCAAATCATCTGCCATAACATAATCAGAAAAAGGGCGGTCTTGCCATCCGCCCTTCATCATCCACAGTCACAGAATCAGCTTACTCCCAGCAGGGAATCTGTGTTCCTTCTTTTTCTGTCTTAAAGTATTCCGCAAGATCGTCGCACTGAACCACTTCTGCGATCTCCTTTGCCCACTCGGCATCTGCATCTTCAGCTCTTACTGCAAACCCTACCGCATAGGTGTCATTGTCATCAGACTGGCAGAGATAATTATCTGCCGGAAGACCAGCATTCACCATATGGCCTGCAGCAAGACAAATTGCATCCGCATCAGCAAGAGACTGCGGAAGCACAGACATTTCCGCTTCTATAAACTGAAAATCATGGGGATTTTCTGCCACATCGTACATTGTCGGGTTTTCTACAGAATCATCCAGCGTAATCAGTCCCTGATCCTGCAGCATATTCAGGCCGCGGGCCTGATTTGTGGCATCATTGCACAGACCAATCGTAGCTCCGTCCGGAATTTCCTCAACAGAATCCCATTTATCAGAATACATAGCAAATAACGGATAAAATGTCTTAGGCTCAATCATAACCAGATCTGTTCCATTTTCTGCATTATAGCTTTCCAGGTATGGCTCATGCTGATACCAGTTCATATCAAGACTACCCTCTGCAAGTGCCACATCCGGCTGGACACTGTCATCAAATACACTCTCTTCTACCGTATATCCCAGTCCTTCGATCTCGTCACGTACAGCTTCAAGCTGATCTACCATATCTGCACGGATTCCGATTTTCACTACGCCTTTTTCTTCTGGAGAATCGCCATCAGAAGAATTCTGAGATTCATCTGAAGATCCGCCACACCCGGCCAATACTGTTCCTGCCATTGCCATCACCAGTAATACACTTACAACCTTCTTTTTCATAATACCTTTGATCCTTTCGTATATAAATTTATATTCTAAAAATAGAAATTTCTATTTTTATTCTCCCTGTTTATTTCAGTTTTCTGTAGATCCAGTCTCCAAAATACTGGATAACCGCTACGAGGATAACCAGAATCACACAGATCGAATACATGATCTCCTGATTGAAATTCTGATACCCGTATGTAAGTGCTACCGCACCCAATCCGCCTGCTCCGACAGCCCCGGCCATCGCCGTTGCTCCCAGAAGATTAATGATTGCAAGACATAGCCCTGAAATAATAGACGGAACCGACTCTTTTAGCATCACCTTCACGATAATCTGAGTTTTAGAAGCTCCAAAAGACTTCGCCGCTTCAATCAGTGCCGGGTCTACCTCTTTAAAACTATTCTGGAAAATCCTTCCCATAAACGGTGTCGCCGCCACAGTCAAGGGTACCAGTGCCGCAATATCACCAATGGACGTCCCTACGACTAATCTCGTAAAAGGAATAATAGACACCATTAAAATAATAAATGGGAAAGAACGGATCGTATTAACCACAAAGTCCAGGATCCGATTGACAATTACATTCTCACAAAGGCCGCCCTTTTCTGTAACAATTAAAAGTACGCCTACAAAGAAACCCAATATTGTTGAAATAATCCCTGAAATCAGCAGCATTTTGAGTGTTGCGAAAAAAGCGGGAACGATAATCATCTGACATATTTCTACAAAGGTAAAATTATTTAGTGACATCTTTTTTCTCTCCTCCTTTCCCTATGAATCCAGTCCAGTCTGCGTCAGTTCATGCCAGTTGTAGCCATTTGTGTCCAGGTAATCAGTAACTGCTTTTAAATGTTCCTCATCCACATTTATCACAAAAACTCCCATGCTGTCATTTTGATATTCCTGGATTTTTCCGTCCAGGATCGGGAAAACATAATCAAGATCTCTGGACATTCTTCCAAACAGTTCTCCATCTTTCAAGTCATTAACCAGATGTGCAATCTGAATATTGTGTCCGGTCCGCGGAAGTTTCATTTCTTCCTCTCCCAGCAGCCTCCTTAAAGACTGGGGCTGCTTAATAAATATTTCTTTTACGGTCCCTTCATCTGCGATCATGCCGTCTTCCAGAATGCACGCTTTATTGCAGGCCTTTCTGACTACTTCCATCTGATGCGTGACAATCACTACAGTAATCCCTGTTTTTTGATTAATTTCCATCAGAAGTTCCAGTATTGAATTCGTTGTTTTAGGATCCAGTGCCGAGGTAGCCTCATCACACAAAAGAATCTTAGGATCCATTGTCAAAGCCCTCGCAATCGCAACCCGCTGTTTTTGTCCACCGCTTAAATTTCTGGGCTTTGCATTCATTTTGTCAGACATTCCTACCAGCTCCAGCAGGTCCTTTACTTTTTTATCAATCTCGTCTTTACTATATTTCCAGCATTGCATCGGGAGAGCAACATTCTGATATACTGTCTGTCTTTCCAACAACGAAAACTGTTGGAAAATCATACCTACATGACGCCGGAATTCCCGGAGTTCCTTTTCTCCAAGGTTTTTAACCTCGCATCCGTCGACTGTCAGGCTTCCCTCCTGATAGGATGTCAGACCGTTGATGCAGCGCAGCAGCGTTGACTTTCCGGCGCCGCTTCTTCCAACCAGAGCGTAGATATCGCCATCCTCAATCTTTAAATTAATATTTTCCAGCACACTGCTGCCGTCATCCTCCCAGATCTTCTTCAGGTTTTTAATTTCAATCACTATTCTCCCTCCTGCAATCCTAAACTCATAATTTATTTCAACCTGTCAAATTATACCATGTTCATTTTTTCACTTCATTGGCAGTTAAAACAATTTTAATCTCCTGTATTGTGTATTTTTTCCATACAATTTTTCTATTTTATAAGTCTTTTTATTTTGTTTTTCTATAAATAGAACAAAAAAAGAAGAGGACTCTATTCCTCTTCTTTCTTAAACCAAATCCTCTTATAACATTTCTAAAAAGGCGGACACCCTTACCGATAGCTGTGCAATATCTGCTTTCGAGAAATCCGTCACAACATCCATGTAAGGAATGTGTTTTTCTTCATGAATAAAATTTCTGACACTGATAGATTCAATACTGTCCGAATGACACCCCTGCAGGATCATTTCAATCACTCCATCCACCTGAAATTCATCAATGATCCTCCCAAGAAGCTGGATCCGATTGTCATTCGGTGTCATCACCGCACACCCGATCATCAGATATCTTTCTGCCAATGCTGCATATACATCTGTATTTTCTTCATTAACCAGCCTGTCCTGGGCCTTGATCCCCGTACAGTTTTCAAACGCAACTACCACTCCCCCATGATCTTCGATCACATCCACCAATTTAGAAGAATCCCCTCCCATGGGGCATCCAGTAATCAGTATTCTTGGCTTTTTCTCCTTTGGGGGATTTTTATGGTATTCCTCAAGTATCCGGATTTTCACCTCATTTAGTATCTCCGGAACCTTTTCAAGATCCAGCTGGTATTTGTTGCCGTACAGGATTTTAAACAGTTCTTTTCCCGTCATCGGCGGCGGATCCAGTTTCATTACTTCATAAAGCCCCTGTACCGCTTTACGGTTCTGATTACTCAGCCGGATTGCTTTTCTTACCATATCATCCGTAATCACAATGCGAAAATATTCTTCCAGATATTCTTTAAAACGAATGATTTCTTTTTTCCAGAGCTCAAGACCGTATTCTGACTGTCTGTTCGGAAGTTCCATTACATAGACCTCCTTAAAATCCGACATCAGTTCATACATTTTCTTTTTTCCATCACAGGTCGTCTCCCCCACAACGATATCCGAAAAATAAAAAAAAGGGCACTTGTCAGAAACAGCAAATCCATAGCTGGATTTAATTAATGGACAAATATTTGCAGGCAGTGTCTGCTCTGCAATCGCCACCGTATCGTTAGACGAAGAACATAATCCAACCGGAATTGCCCCTACTGCCATCGCAAGCTCCCTGGGAAAATAAGAACAATAGGCCCCTATAACCGGCTTCCCTTTTTCCTTATACTTTTTTACCTCAAGGAACGACTCCTTCTTCTGTTCTCCAAATTGTTCAAATATTTCCGGCAAATCTCTGACTAATTTCATGTTACCTCTCCAATTTCTGGTGCTGCCTTTATCTTATCATATCCCGTATAAAATGCAATCTACTCTTTAAGGCTGCTCTGAAATTCCCGAAGAATCATTGTCAGCAAAAGCCTTCTGGAAACATCCGGGTGATTGATATCAAGCTGAATAATCTCATGAATTTTTGCCAGCCTGTACACCATGGTATTTCGATGGATAAACAGACGTTTCGCCGCAAGATTCACACTATTTCCAGAAAGAAGATATTCTTTCAGGCTTTTGTAAAATTCAGTTCCTTTCTCCTGATCCTCATCTGCCAGACGATCCAGGTTTTTGTAACCATATCCACCTGCGCCAATTTTTTCATAGGCAAAAGAACATATCAATTCTACATAACATTCATATTCTGTAAATATGCGTTTGCCTTTCTCCATCTGTATCCCGATTTTCATCACCCGGTCCAGTATTTCCCGTTTTTTCCAGATCTGACAGGGTTCTTCAAACACCTCACTGATTCCCGCAATTGCCTCATACTCTTCCGCATATTTTTCTATCAGAGAAGAAATCCTTTTTTCTTTATCTTCAGAATCGCAGCGTGTAAACAAAATCGTAGTCTTTCCTTTTTCCACACAGACCAGCACACCGTCATAATGATCACTGATTTCTCTGTGAATCTGATGGTTATATCTCATGGAATCCTGCCCCGTCTTCAAAACAGCCAGCACATAGGGACAGACAACATATTTTTCAAATACTTCTCTGCTGATCTTCGACATCTGCTCCGGATCGGCATGCTTACTCAGAAGCAGACTGCTGATCATCTGCTTGACTCCCAGATCCCGATATCCATATACTTCTCTGTTCCATCCCATTCCAATCGAAATCGCACGTGTGATCAGCTGGTTCAATAAACAGGCATTTTTCCGCTTCTCATGATAGGTGATACAAAAACCTCCCATTATTCCTCTTATGTAAAGCGGTTCCGCCACCATCACGCCTTTTCCGATATTTTTCTTCCACAGCCTACTCTCTTTGCATAAATCGCTTTCTTCTTTAGATGCATACATCTCTTCCACAATTTCTGCCCAAAACCGATCGTCTGTTTCCATTGCTTCTGCGATTTCACAATGACACTCTGTTCCGGCATCCATCAATACCTCCCCGCATGGATCGGCTATAATAACCGGGATCAAAAAAGCCGAAGAAAGTTCCCGGACTGTATCATCCACCCGGTCATTTTTTTCCAGAATATCAAAAACTTTTTTACAGTACTGCTCATAATCTTTCTCTTCTGTCATAACCATCTTCCTTAACTACATACCTTTAATCGTGTATACTATCAGTACTATCGTATCACATACAAAAATGCCTTCCCAAATCATTTATTTTAATACTCTTATAGCTGTTGTCTATATATCATTGAAATACATAGTCGTTCTCAAAAAAGCCCCCGGATTATGAACTGAACTTTCATAATCCGGGGGCTTCCCTTGACTTTCTTATCGGAAAAACAGCATATATACAATCAACGCTGCAACTACGATGATCGCAATTGCCAGAACGATGATCGGCGCTTTAGACATCTTTTCCTCTTCTTCTTCCAGATCGTCGAAGAAATCATCGTCGATTTCCTCCCGGCGTCTGGTCTTTTTCTTCTTGCCCTTCTTGCCTTCTTCTACAGCAAGCATCTCATCATAGGCTTTGCGCATCTCCGTCTCGCGCTTTTTGCGCACCTGCTTCGATGGTATATTAGAATAGGTCTGTTCCGCCCTTTCTGTATGCTGCTTTTTCTTTTTCTGCGGAACCTTGAATTTTTTCTTGCACTCATAGCAAAGGAAATAATCTGGATCTTTCTTGCTCGGCCGTAATTCCTGACCACATATTGGACATTTCATCAGAATGTGCCTCCTCATATTGTAATATATTTAGCATTATACTACATCTGATGGAAAAATTCAAAATTTTCTTTCATGATTCACGGTTCCTTCACTATTTACTCTGTTTTTTCGCATCATGGAAGAACAGGATTGCGCAGATTACCATGACTACACATACCAGATAAGTCAAAATGGTAAGCGGCAGGCTTGTAACGATAAAGCCGGCGATCAATACGCCAATCGAACCACTGATGATCATCGGGATTGTCGCTGCACGGTTATACTTGCCTTCCCTGATGAACGTAATACCACAGGCCGGGCAGAGATATGCGCAGGATCCCATCATTACCGGGAATGCTACGTCCGCGCTCATGCCAAGCAGAAGCACGACGGCCATACACGGAGCATACAGACCGATACCGGCGGTCATAAGGATGCCCAAGATAAAGTTGGCAATAACTCCAATGACCAGCATACCGCCTTCCAGTCCTCTCGCTGTTCCGAGAATGCCAAAAGGTCCGACTCCATTGATCTTACACAGTGTGATGGCTGCCACCAGAAGCAGTGCAATACCCATGATAACCCGGATCTTCATGATATCCATCCTGGAAATGATCTTCGCACCGATAATAGAACCGATGATCGCTGCGGCGATCATAAGAACCAGCGTTAAAGACTCCATCTCGATCCTGGTCATTGTGATCGTAGCTTCCACACAGATCGGAATACCAAAGGCAACATTCAGAGTCCCTGGAATCAGGTCATCCTTGATCGCCTTATTAAACTTCCAGGCAGAAGTCGCAATCGCATAACTGCCGATCCCCAGTGTGTCAAAAAAGTTTGCCACCATACTGACAATTACGTTGTAGCCCATTTTGCTCTTATCCAGCTCATCTTTGTGAGCCAGGACATCTTTGACCAGTACTACAAAGAATACGGCCGCAAAAAGCCACATGATAATAAGTAGAATTGTTGCTGCACTCATAAAAAACCTCCCTTGAAACCACATTTCGTGCAATCTGCACATTTTCTTATAACAGATAGTATACCCCTTTGTTAAAAATATGTCAATAGATAGAGCGACAATTACATTATTTGTTCAATATGCATGAATTTTCTAAAAATTTTCTCACAAAAAAAGAAAAGCTGCAGGTCTTTCAGCCTGCAGCCAATATTCATTATACAATTCCGTTTATTACTCAGCGCTCTTCCCCAGTGTTACTTCGACATCTGCATTCTGGTATTCACCGTTATTCCCCGCCGTTGCCACCGTTAATGTCACGGTTTCTCCGGCCCGGTAATACTGAAGCTGTTCCTGAAGCGCCGTCATCCCATTTACAGATGTACCGTTGATCGCGGTGATGATGGAACCTCTCTCGATTCCTGCCTTCTGCGCAGCTCCTCCGTCAATAACTTCTGATACATACACACCGGTAGGCATATTATACATCTCTGCCAGGTCTGAGGTCACATCTGCCTCGCTGCGGATTCCGATATATCCCTGTTCATCTTCAGAGACTCTTGTTTTTGTCTCCTGATTCATCAGGCTGGTGATCGTCTCGCTTGCATCCGAGATTGGAATCGCGTACCCCATTCCCTCAACACTGTCAGCCGCGACCTTGGCTGTATTAATCCCGATCACTTCTCCATTGGCGTTCAGAAGTGCGCCGCCACTGTTTCCAGGATTAATCGCTGCATCCGTCTGAAGCAGCGTTCCATCGTAGCCGTCCATAGTACGTTCTGTTGCAGAGATGATTCCCGTCGTCACAGACTGTCCATAGCCCAGAGCATTTCCGATGGCAATTGCCGGCTCTCCTACCTGGATTTCTGTAGAGTCGCCCATGGTCGCCACCGCGATCTTATCCATGGTAGAGTCCGGAATATCATCCAGTTTTACTGCCACAACTGCCAGATCCTTGTTGGCATCTGTGCCTTTTACATTGGCCTCTACACTTTCTTCATCAATAAAGGTAACAGTCAGTGTATCATTGCCCTCTACTACATGATTGTTTGTTACGATCAGCAGTTCGGAATCATTCTGTCCGATAATGATACCGGAACCTGCGCTTTCGCTCTGCTGCTCCTGTACGCCGCCGAAGAAATTCTGCACCTCTTCAATGCTCATGTTCGTGATGGAAACAATAGATGGCATGGCATTGGCAGAAATCTCCGCCACGTCCGACGTCACCGTGCTTCCCGAAGAAGTGGTAAGTTCCGTACTGCCCGATGTCGTGGTATGCTTCACGGTCCCCTGGCTTTGATCCTTTGTGCCAAAGATCCTGTCTCCTACTACATTAACAGTCTGGAAGGAAGCAGCCGCCACCACGCCGAATACCAGCCCAAGGCATGCTGCCTTCACCCAACTGGGCATCTTCTTTTTCGGTCTCCTGTATTGCTGATTCGGATCCTGCTCCGGTTGATAATACGTATACTGGTTATCCATAATTTATTTCTCCTTTCATAGGTCATTATCTCGTTCTATGACTGTAGTGTACCTTGAAATTGTGTTAAATCTGTGATGAAAAGATAAGGAAACTATGAATTCCAGACTTATTTTCTGCACCTTTCGCGAATCTCCTCTTCCGTTCCGCTAAGGGACCCCTGCACCATCTCCGGTTTTCCTCCTCCTCTGCCGTGAAACGCTTCGTTCAGCATCTTTCCGACAGGGCGCACATCTTTTGTCCTGCTGCCGATCACATACCGATATCCGGACGCATCGTCCCCTGCAAACACCAGGCATATTTCCGCGCCTCTCTCCAGCAGAAGGTTCATCAGCTCCCTTGGCCCGTTCCCAGACAGATGTGGATCAAACACCAGTGTCATATCCTCATCAATATTTATTTCCTGTGCCTGTACCTTGAGAAGCTTCTGCTGCAAGGACGCCAGTCTGTCTTTTTGCTGCTTATGCTCTTCTTTCAGACGGACCACTGCTTCTGCAGTCTCTTTTTCCTTTGCACACAGCAGTGCAGATATTTCCTTGATATTTTTGTCTTTCTCTTCATAATCACGGAGAGCACGGATTCCTGCCAGCATGGTAATCCTTTCCCCGCCTTTATAATGATCCATATGGACCAGCTTGATCAGGCCGATCTCTCCGGTCTTCTTCATATGAGGCGCGCAGCATGCACACACATCATATCCGGGGATAGTAATGATCTGTACCGGGCCGGTCAGTTCGATCTTACTCCTGTATTCCATCCTGCTCCGCTCTTCCTCAGACGGGAAGGATGAAATAACATCCAGATTCCGGAATACTGCCTGATTTGCCTCGGTTTCGATTTCTTTCAGCTCTTCCTGCGTGATCGGACCGTTAAAATCCATGGTACAGTAGTCCTCTCCCAGATGAAAGCCCACATTATCATATCCAAATCTCTGATGTACCAGTCCGGAGACAATATGCTCTCCTGTATGCTGCTGCATCCTTTCAAACCGTACATCCCAGAGGATCCTTCCAGAAACTCTTCTTCCCGGCGCAAGCGCTTCCTTTGTATAATGATAGATCACGCCGTCTTTTTCATGAACATCTGTTACTTCCACCTCATCCAGAAATCCGGGGTCTGCATACTGGCCTCCCCCTTCCGGGAAAAACACCGTCCGGTCCAGTACGATCCGGTATCCGTCCTTCCATGGTTCACAGGACAGCACCTCTGCATCAAAGGTGCTCCTGTGGCTGTCCTGGTAATATAATTTCTCCGTCATATTCCTACATCCTCTCCGGTGCTTCAAATCCAAGCACGCCGATACATTCTTCCAGCACATGTCTGGACAGCATCAGCAGTGCAAGATAGCTCTTCTTCTTCTGTGGGTCTTCCTCTGTCAGGATCTTTGTCTCATGATAAAAACGGTTAAACGCATTGGCAAGATCATAGACATACGCACAGATCTTATGAGGAGCCAGCTCCTCATATGCCGTTTCCATCACATCATTGTACTTTGCCACCTCCAGCATCAGTGCCTTTTCACTGTCACTGTCAGCCGGCATGATCTTTAAGCCGTCCAGAGTGTTTCCTTCCGCCTGATACTTGTTTAAAATAGATTTGATCCGCACAATCGTATATAAAATATAGGGTCCGGTATTTCCTTCAAAGGAAGTAAACCGGTCCACATCAAACACATAATCCTTGGAGGCCTGGTTTGAAAGGTCCCCGTATTTGATTGCCGCAAGACCTACTGTTTTCGCCGTCTTTCTCGCCTCTTCTTCCTCTACCGTCCGGTTTTCCTTGATCTTCTCAAGCATTTCACCCTCGATCTCAGCAATCAGACTCTCCAGACGCATGACGCCGCCCTCTCTGGTCTTAAAGGGTTTTCCATCTTTTCCATTCATCGTACCAAACCCCAAAAACTTTAACTCTGTCCCGGCCGGAACGATTCCTGTCTTCTTCGCCGTCCGGAATACCTGTACGAAATGCAGTTCCTGACGCTTATCTGCCAGATAGATGATCTGGTCCGGATGATAATCCTCCTCCCTTTGTACCAGTGTAGCCAGATCCGTCGTGCTGTAAAGCGAGGCCCCGTCTGACTTCTGGATAATACATGGAGGCACATCCTTGGTGTCCGTCTCTTCCTGGACATCCACTACCAGCGCTCCCTCATCCAGATGTGCATACCCTTCATCCTTCAGGCGTGCCACCATATCCGGGATATAGGCCTGCGCATCTGACTCCCCTTTCCAGAGGTCAAATTCCACATGGAGATTCGCATAATTCTTCTTCAGATCGCTGACAGATACATGAATGATATGCTTCCAGAGCGCCGTATATCCCTTGTGTCCGTTCTGCAGAAGGTAGGTGGCATGCAGGGCTTCCTCCCGGTATGCTTCGTCTTCCTTTGCCTTCTGGCTGGCGGTGGGATAGATCTCCTCCAGTTCACTGATGGTAAACGGCGCCTCTCCCGGATAATCACCCTGATAACCTTCCTGGAAATAAGGAAGCTCCGGCTTTCTTTCTTTCAGCTCCGTGATGATCAGCCCCATCTGATATCCCCAGTCTCCCAGATGAATATCTCCAAGGACACGGTGCCCCATCTTCCGGGCGATCCTCTTTACACTCTCTCCGATAATGGCCGAGCGCAGATGTCCCACATGCAGAGGCTTTGCCACATTGGGCCCGCCGTAATCCACCAGGATCATCTTCGGCTCTTTTACCCTCTCCAGTCCCAGATCAGGATCGTCTTCCATCCTCTTCAAATAATCTGCAATATATGTTTTCTCCAGCTTTAAATTAATAAACCCGGGCTTTACTACCGATACTTCCTCAAAGCAGGGGCAGTCCTTGATCTTCTCTGCCACATCCTCCGCGATAACAAAGGGCGCCTTTTTATAGGTCTTTGCGCCGGCCATCGCACCGTTACACTGATATTCACAGAGATCCGGGCGGTTAGAGATCGTCACCTTTCCATAAGAAGCGTCATACCCTGCCTCTTTAAATCCATTTGCAAGCTCTTCACCGATCAGATCGATTATCTTCTTCATCTTATACCTTCCTTCCATCTTGCGTTTACTTAGTTATTCTATCACATGCCCGGAATACCAACAACCAAATCTTGCAACTCTTCTTGCAAAACCTTAGGATCCATGATATGGTTTTCATAACAATTCCTATTATTATCATAGAAAGAACAGGAGGCACACTATGAATAAAAATGTATTCCGAAATCTGTCATACGGTGTCTACATCGTCTCCACCCTGGATGGGACGAGAAGTACCGGCTGCACTGCCAACAGCATTATGCAGATCACTTCCGCTCCGGCTACCATTGCTATCAGCATCAATCATGACAACTATACCAATTCCTGCATTGCAAAAACCGGAAAATTTGCCGTCTCCATCCTGTCCGAAGAGTCAGATCCGTCTCTGATCGGCACCTTCGGGTTTCAGTCCGGAAAGGACGTCAACAAATTTGACAACGTATCCCACAGCTTTCATGACGGCCTTCCCGTGCTGGAAGACAGCTGTGGCTACATCGTCTGCCAGGTGATCGATCAGATGGAAACCTCAACCCACACCGTATTCCTGGGCGAGGTGACAGATGGAGACCTCTTAAAATCTGCACCGCCTATGACCTATGCCTATTACCACAACGTCATCAAAGGGAAAAGTCCGAAAAATGCACCCACCTATCTTCCGGAGGAGGAGGAACCCGGAACCTCCAGATGGGTATGCAGTGTCTGCGGCTATGTCTATGACGGAGAAATTCCCTTCGAAGATCTGCCGGATGACTACACCTGCCCGGTATGCCGGCAGCCAAAGTCCAAATTTGTCAGGAAATAAGACTCCCGGGAGTTCCCAGATATCTGGGAACTCTCTTTTTTTATTTTCCCTTGACATTTTTCATTCAATGCATTATTGTATTAATTAGATAATACAATAATAAATCCCGCATAAAAAGAGAGGTGAAGTCTATGCCATGGGAACTGGATAATGACCGCCCCATCTATCTGCAATTGATGGAGCGTATCCAACAAGATATCGTATCCGGCGTTTATAAAGCCGGCGACAAGCTCCCCTCTGTCAGGGATCTTGCCATAGATGCCGCAGTAAACCCAAATACGATGCAGAAAGCACTTTCCGAACTGGAACGCAGCGGACTGGTCCACTCCAGGCGTACCAGCGGACGATTTATTACGGAGGATGAAATGATGCTGAAAAAACTTAAGGACGAGCTTGCTTCCCGGCATATCGCAGATTTTATGGAAAAAATGAGACAGCTTGGCTTCCGGGAGGAAGAAACACTCCAGAAAATCCAGGATGCCATAAAGGAGGGACATTGATATGAATCCAATTTTAGAATGCCGGAATCTTTCAAAAAAATACGGCAGCCACTTCTATGCTCTGAATAATCTGAATCTCAGCCTGGACCAGGGACAGATCGTGGGGCTTCTGGGACCCAACGGGAGCGGCAAGACTACGCTGATCAAGCTGATCAACGGGCTTCTGATCCCGGCAGGAGGCGAAGTGCTGATAGACGGTATGTCCCCCGGCGTTGAGACCCGGAAGATCGTTTCCTACCTTCCGGAGCGTACCTATCTGGATGAATCCATGAAGGTCCGGGATATCATCCGCTATTTTTCTGATTTTTATGACAATTTTATCACAGACCGGGCCTATCAGATGCTTTCGGACCTGGAGATTCCACTGGAAGCAAGGCTGCGCACTCTGTCCAAAGGAACCAAGGAAAAAGTACAGCTGATCCTGGTCATGAGCCGGGACGCAAAGCTCTACATCCTGGACGAACCTATCGGAGGCGTGGATCCTGCCGCCAGAGACTATATTCTTCATACGATCCTGAATAATTACAGTGAAGAGGCGACGATTCTTCTGTCCACCCATCTGATCCATGATATTGAAAATATCCTGGACCGGGTCGTCTTTCTTAAGGACGGACAGGTCGCCTTAAACTCATCGACAGACGACGTCCGTATCAATCAGGGCCGGTCTGTAGATTCTTTATTCCGGGAGGTGTTCCGATGCTGATCAAATTAATGAAATACGACTTAAAATCTTTAAACCGGATTTTGATCATCCTTCATGCATTTCTGCTGCTTATGACCGTACTCCTGCGCATTTTTATTACAGGACGGATCCAGCTTGACTCTGATTTTAACGGGCTTTTATTTGGCCTTTCCGTATTGATATATGCTTTGACGATCACCGGTATTTCCTTTGGGACCGCCATCGTGATCGCGGTGCGGTTCTACAAAAACCTGTTTTCCGATGAAGGCTATCTGTCTCAGACTCTTCCAGTGACCATGGGACAGCATCTTCTGTCGAAAACCATTACAGGAACGCTCTGGAGCTGGATCGATTACCTTCTGCTCCTGGTCTCATTATATATCGGCATTGCGACCCCCGAGCTTCTCAGGCTTTACCATACCAACCAGGATGAGATCATGCAGCAGCTGGGATTTACAGGAGCATATGCCTCCATTACACCGGCGAAGATCGTCCTGATCCTGCTGGCCGCCGGTCTCATCGGATCCATTGCAAATGTGGTGATGTACTATGCTTCCATCGTACTGGGACAGCTGTTTTCCTCCCATCGGGTAATCGGCGCCATCGCATGCTATTTCGGGCTGTCTGCGATTCTGTCGGCTGTTTCTTTTATTGCCATGTTTATCATGGACCTGACTTCCGCAAATCATTTTCTGCTTCCCTCAGGGCCGGAAGATACCATTAATTTTGTGGAATATATGATCCGGGTACTCACTGTCTCCATGGGAATTTCCCTTGTCACAACGCTTGTACTCTATATACTGATGCTGGCGCTGATAAAAAAGAAACTGGATCTCAATTAAAAACACTGAACAAGGAACATGTACAGCACTGTACCTGCTCCGATGCTCAAAAGATTATTCCGTTTCCATACATGCAGGGCGGCTGTCAGCAGGACAGCCGCCGCTTCTGGAAGGCCGTAAGGCGTCCGGAAAATATCTACGGAGCGCAGGCAATAGACTACCAGCATTCCGATTACCGCCGGCGTCAGAACCTTTCCCAGATACCGGACCACCTCCGGAATCTCTTTCCCCTTGGGGAAGACCAGAAACGGGAAGACTCTGGTCGCAAAAGTGGTAAGTGCAACCACCAGAATAATCAGAAATGAAGTCACAGCATCTACTGGCATTTATCTTCCCTCCTTTCCAGACGTTTCCTTCCCACAAACAGGATCAAAACAATCAGCAGCATAGACGGCAGGACAAAACCGTCTGCGCCAAATATCCAAAGACAGACCACTGCCGCCGCCACACCGACAAGCTCCGGAAGGCGGTTTTTCTGATCCATCCACTGTTCCACAAATATCACCACAAACAACGCTGTCATGGCGAAATCAATCCCCTCGGAGTTGAAAGGCAGAAAATTCCCTGCCAGTCCCCCGATCGCTGATCCGATCACCCAGTAGGACTGATCCAGTATGGATACGGCAAACAGGAACTGATCCTCTTCTACATCTTTCGGGACTTTTGTCGTACAAAGCAAAGAATATGTTTCGTCTGTCAGTCCAAAAATCATATACCACCGCTTCTTTCCCATTCTGTGAAATCTCTCCAGCAAAGATATCCCATAGAAAATATGGCGGATATTTACCATCAGTGTCATAAAGATCACCTGTAAAAAGGAGACTCCTGGCGCAAAAAAATTTACCGCAAGGTACTGCCCTGATCCGGCATAAACCATAACGCTCATCAATACCGCCCACAGAAAGGAATATCCTTTCTCCGCAAACATAACGCCAAACGCGATCCCGATAAACAGATATCCGGTCAATACCGGTATCGTATAAGGAAAGGCTTTTCGAAACGCTTTCTTATACCCTTCTCTCATCTTCTCTCTCCCATCTCCAAAAAAAGGGCCAGCTCTTCCCGGAGCTGACCCGCTTTTATTTTATCATTAGCTTCCTGTCGAATCCTCATATGCCTGCTTCAGATCAAGAAGCGCCTCCCTGAGCAGCGCATCTGACTGTACCGCCTGCTGATATGCCTCCTGCGTTTCCTGAAACAGTGCCTGTACATCCTCATGTCCGGTGACCAGATCTACATAATTCTTGATCTCATCATCTTCCACCTGGGTCTCTACCTGGCATTTTCCGTCTTTATCTTCTGTCACATAAACAGTGCCAAGTCCCGGCACCCGGGTATAAACATCCCGGATCTTCATATCATATCTGACGAAAGCCACATATGTATGCTCATATTTTCCAAGCTTCGTATAGACTTTCAGATTCTCATAATCTTCTACAAAGCTTGTCTTATCCTGCAGCGTACGGTAATATTCCTTTACCGCAGCTGTCACTTCCGGATATTCCTCAGGCAGGAGCGGATTATCGGCCATCGTTTCACAGCCTGCATTTTCCTTCTTCTGCTCTTTGGAACTTATCTTCTGTGCATTCTGGTTTTTATCTTCTGTCAGGATCCATCCGGCCGCTCCCACTGCAAGAACCAGACACGTCAGAATCAAGACGGTCAGAATCCTCCGGCGAAAGAATCGGCCTTTCTGCCTTCCTTCCATAAGACTACCTCCATACTTTTTGCACATATTAAGAGAAAAAAAGTACACACCCGGGCGGATTCGAACCGCCGCTCCCGCCTCCGGAGGGCGGTGCTCTATCCCCTGAGCTACGGGTGCATAATATGGTCTTTATGAAATTGCCTCAATTATATTAACACATTTTTTTCATAAAGTAAAGGAAATGATTTCGACAAATCTCACATTTCCTTTACTTTTTTCTTATGCACTAAAAATAAGTCAGCTTTTTCCGGCTCCTGTCATAATAATAAGCATGGTCAGCCAGAACCTCCTCCGGCTCTACCTGCGTCTCATTGATCTCTTTTACCATTTCCGATAGTTCCCGGTAAGAGAAAAGATGTCTGTCCGGAGTAATGATCACTTCATGGATACTGCTCGGAAGCACATAATAGCTGCACGACAGTCTGTCTGCAATCTTTTCCAGCGAGCCTTCATAGAGGATTGCCGCCGCGCCATGACTTCTCAGCCGATTGGACAGCACATAGAGGATCTCTTCCGGTCTCTCCTCTTCGTCTTCACCGTCTTCTGTGATGTCCAGCAGCACTGCCTGCATTGTACGCAGTTCCTCCGGCAGAATGCGGTGCGTATTATGATGAGCCCGCCGGAAAACCTCCTCTTCTGATACTTCCCAGATCTCCAAATGTTCTTTTCTGATCAACATAGCGGCCGTCCCATAGTCATTAAATTCTACCATCACATAAAAAATCACAGCCAGGTCCAGATATTCCCGGTATGGGATGTCTCTTAACAGGTCGGCATTTGCCTCTCGATTGACCAGACGGTACACGATTTTGTCGCGGATTTCATCATATTCTCCAAGTCCCTCCGTCTTAATGGAATGACCATAGCGGACCTGGGCATAGAGTTTTAAGATCTCTCCTGCTGCCTGTTCTTCTGATAACCCCTTCTGGAACCTTTGATAGTATTCTTCCAGGAAAATGGTCGGCGCAATATTGATCCCATGCTCTGTAAGCGTCAGTCCTTTGCGCATGGTGCCGTTATTCTTTACTGCCGTATGGACGGTCACTGTCACAGCATCGTCCACACCTTTTACAACTCGTTCTTTTACTCTCAATACAAACTGATCATATGTCATAATACTCCTTTCCTGCCGCAGTCTTTATCAACATTTTGTGGAAATCACCGGCGGATGCGCCGAATTGAAAAATGAAAGAACCGACAGACCTGCCGGTACATATGGGATAGATAACAACATTATAAAAAGGCCCTGCAGAAAATGCAAGGCCTTTTTGCTCAAAACAAATTTTAAACTCTTGACAGATATTCTCCGGTACGGGTATCGATCTTGATCATTTCGCCCTGGTCTACAAACAGCGGAACTGATACCTGTGCACCTGTCTCTACGATCGCCGGCTTGGTTGCTCCCTGTGCCGTATTTCCCTTGAATCCAGGCTCTGTCTCTGTAACCTGCAGTTCTACGGTAAGCGGCGGCTCGATCGCGAACGGTTTCTCCTGATAGAGGCTAACTGTTACTTCTTCATTTTCCTTCACGAATTTTAAGGAATCTCCTACGTCCTCAGCGCTGACCGCGATCTGATCGAAGGTCTCGTTATCCATGAAATAGAACAGGTCTCCGTCATTGTACAGATACTGCATCTTCTTTCTCTCGATAAAAGCTTCCTGGAAGGACTCTGTCGGACGGAAGGTTGTCTCTACCACACCTCCGTTAATGATGTCTTTTAATTTCACACGGACAAATGCTGCGCCCTTTCCCGGCTTTACATGCATAAACTCCATTACCTGACATACCTTACCATCGATCTCAAGGGTCATGCCATTTCTAAATTCACCTGCTGACTTTGTTGCCATTATATAATCCTCCTTAATCGTACCTTTCCGGCACTTCTACGTTCTATTCACTCTTATCATTCTATCTTATATTACGCCTATTTTCAACCCTTTTTTCGCTTCTGGTCTCTCTGATAGAAGAAAAGTACAATTTTTTCCAGATACCGCTTCAGCACGATCTGGATCTCTTCCTTCGGATGCAGGGGTTTTACCAGGATATTCCGGATCCCCGCCCGCTTTGCTCCCCAGACGTCTGTAAACAGCTGATCACCGATGAAGATTGTGTTGCTCCTGTCCGTCCCCATGATCTCCATGGCCTTGATATAATTCTTTGTAGACGGCTTGTGGGCATTGTACACATAATCCACCTGGATTTTTTCATTAAACATTTTCACTCTCGGTTCCTGATTATTGGAAATCAGGCAGCACCGGTAACCAATCTTTTTCAGACGCTCAAACAGTGCAACAGCCCTGTCGTCCGCCGGAGCATTATGGGGCACCAGAGTATTATCAATATCAAAGATCAGCCCCCTGTATCCCTCTTTATATAATTTTTCAAAATCAATCACATATGTGGACGCCAGATACTGGTCCGGATAAAACTTCTTAAACATCTTCCTCTTCCATTTCCTTTAATCGCTCTGCCATTTCTTCACAGATCTGGGCTACTGTCTTATGATCTGTCTGCACCACAAGATCTGCAGCCGACTCATATTTTTCTCTTCTCTGCTCCATCAGCTCTGCGATACCGGCGACATTCTTACGTCCCTTAAGCACCGGTCTGTCTTCGCTGTCCTTTACTCTCTCATAAACAGTCTCAGGACTGGCCGTCAGGAGCACCACTCGTCCGTTTTTCTTCATCTCTGCCACATTTTGTGCTCTTAAGGGCGTTCCACCGCCACAGGAGATGATCACATTCTTCCGGTCCTGAAACTCGATCAGAAGCCTCGTCTCCAGCTCCCGGAAATACTCTTCTCCATAGGTGGAAAAAATCTCCGGAATACTCATCTTTTCCCGATCCGCAATTTCCTGGTCCATCTCGATCATATCCATGCCGAACATGGCGCTGAGATACCGGGACACCGTTGTCTTTCCGGTTCCCATAAATCCGATCAGGACGATATTATAATCAAAGGGCTGTTTTTTTTGTCTCTCCAATCCGTTCATGGCAGCTCTCTCCTCTTTTCCAACGTTTACCTGTACAATCATATCAGCAATTCTACTGTTTCGCAAGAGCTTCCTTCACATCCTGCCGGAAGTCTTTCCAGGCGTCTTCATGCTCTACGAAGTACTTCGGACAGTCTTTGCCGGTCACGTCATAATGACGGATCACATCTTCTTCTGTCAGATCGAATTTCAGGCATAGCCAGGCACATAAGTTTACTACCGACTCATATGTAGCGTCTGTAAACTTTCCACTCTCATCCGGATGGCAGCATTCGATGGATACCGTGTCTATATTCCGGCTGTTGGACGCGTAGGCCACCTCCCAGGTGGGCACACACTGCACGATTTCCCCTTCCAGCCCTACGATAAAATTACTGCTGGCCTTGGTCTCATGGGTATCCTTAAGATTCTCAAAATAGTTCCGGTTCTCCATGGCTGTGGCTCCGGGATTTGCCGTATAGTGGACAACGATCCCCGTAATCTTCTGGGTACTGATTCCGGGTCTGGAATAAGGGTTCACCGTCAAAAGCTCCACGTCCATCTCCGGTCGAAGGGCATCGATCTCGTCCCCCGCCCGTTCTGAATATTCATTTGAGCAGCGCCATGCAAGCTTCAGCACACAGGCCAGAATTAAAAACAAAACAAGCAGCACAAGCGCCAGACGGAAATTTCTTTTTCTCCGTCTTCTTCTGTGTGCTGCTGTCTTTCTATTTTTCAGATGTATCTGTTCCTTTTTCATCTTCTGTCCTTCCCTACTTTTCTATCTTATCACAGAAACAGAAATTTTCACGAAAAAGAAACTTATGATTTTATGAATTTTTTAAAAACCGGTATATGGTCGTCGTCTCATATACTTCACCGGCCTTTACAACCGGGGAAGGAAAGTTTGCATGATGGACGGCATCCGGAAAATACTGGGTCTCAAAGCAGGCTCCCTGTCGTTTTCCATAAACAGCGCCTTCTTTTCCCTTCTCATTTTCCACGAAATTTGCCGTATAAAACTGCATTCCCGGCAGATCTGTCTCCACCTGCATCCGGATCTTACTGTCCGGCGAATACATTTCAGCCACACATCTGAATCCACTGCCGTCAAGCACATAATTATGGTCATACCCGCCGCCGTAGATCAACGCTTCATAAGCCTCGTCAATCCTCGCGCCGACAGGCGTTTCCTGCCTAAAATCCATAGGCGTGCCTGCCACCGGGACGATCTCTCCAGTCGGAACGGAATAAGCATCTGTCCGGGTATATGCATCTGCACAGATTCTGACACTCTGCCTAAGCACATCCCCGGAATCATGACCGTTCAAATTAAAATAACTGTGATTCGTGAAATTTAAAAGTGTATCCTGATCCGGAATCCCATGATAATGGATCCTCAGCCCACCATCCTCTGTCAATGTATAGGTCACCCGGATATCCACCGCGCCCGGATATCCCTGGTCACCGTCCGGGCTGTGCAGAAGGAAGGTAATCTCCTGCTCTCCTGCATGTTCCACATCCCAGATCCGCTGGCTGGTAAAATCTCTTCCACTGTGAAGTGTATTGACCTGGTTATCGTTCTTTGTCAGTTCCCAGACCTTCCCGTCCAGTTCGAAGCATCCTCCTCCGATCCGGTTTGCCACCCGGCCCACGGATGCGCCGAAAAAGCAGGTCCCTGTCTCATAGCCTGCAGCGTCCTCATAACCAAGCACCACGTCTCTCTGAAGCCCTTTGCCATCCGGCACCAGCAGCTTTACCAGCGTTGCGCCGAAATCCGTCACCCAGGCCTCTATCCCTGTCTGAGAAACCAGTCTGTAGATATGGGCTGTCTCTCCATTTTTTGTTACGCCAAATTCCTTCATCTCAAACATCCTTGTTTTATTCATCTACGCTGTAGTTTGGCGCCTCCTTGGTAATGTGGATGTCATGCGGATGACTTTCTCTCAAGGCTGCCGCAGAAATCTTCATAAATCTTCCCTTCTGCTTCAGATCCTCGATAGTCGGAGCTCCGCAGTATCCCATACCGGAACGGAGACCGCCCATCAGCTGGAATACCGTATCTTCTACAGATCCCTTGTATGCCACACGTCCTTCCACGCCTTCCGGTACCAGCTTCTTGGCATCGCTCTGGAAGTAACGGTCCTTGCTTCCGTTTTCCATCGCAGCAATGGATCCCATGCCGCGGTATACTTTATACTTTCTTCCCTGGTATAACTCAAAGGTTCCCGGGCTTTCATCACATCCGGCAAAGATGCTTCCCATCATACATACATTCGCGCCTGCGGCGATGGCCTTTGTCATATCGCCGGAGTATTTGATACCGCCGTCTGCGATGATCGGAATTCCATACTTGTCCGCCACTTCATAGCAGTCCATAACAGCCGTGATCTGCGGTACACCGATACCGGCGATGATACGTGTCGTACAGATGGATCCTGGTCCGATACCAACCTTGACTGCATCGACTCCAGCCTTGATCAGAGCCTCTGCCCCTTCTCCTGTCGCAACGTTTCCTGCGATCACCTGAAGATCCGGGAATTTGGATTTAACCATGTCTACGGTACGAAGTACATTTGCAGAATGTCCGTGGGCAGAATCCATTACTACCACGTCCACCTTGGCATTGACAAGCTCCTGGGTACGCTCCAGGCAGTTAGCGGTAATACCGATGGCTGCACCGCAGAGCAGACGGCCCTGGCTGTCTTTTGCAGACAGAGGATACTTGATCTGTTTTTCTATGTCTTTGATGGTGATCAGACCCTTCAGATTAAAATCCTTGTCTACGATCGGCAGCTTTTCCTTTCTGGCCTTTGCAAGGATCTTCTTTGCCTCCTCCAGGGTGATTCCTTCCGGAGCTGTGATCAGTCCTTCGGAAGTCATGGACTCTTTAATCTTCTTTGAAAAATCTTCCTCAAATTTCAAATCACGGTTGGTAATAATGCCGACCAGTTTCTTCCCTTCTGTGATCGGCACACCGGAGATCCGGAACTTTGCCATCAGGTTGTTGGCATCCTCCAGCGTATTTTCCGGCGACAGGAAAAACGGATCTGTGATAACCCCATTCTCTGACCGCTTTACCTTATCCACCTCTTCTGCCTGTTCTTCAATAGACATATTTTTGTGAATGATACCGATACCGCCCTGGCGCGCCATGGCGATTGCCATACGATGTTCGGTGACTGTATCCATTCCAGCACTCATCATCGGTATGTTCAGTTTGACTTTTTTCGTCAGATACGTAGACAGATCCACCTGGTTGGGGATCACTTCTGAATAAGCCGGTACCAAAAGAACATCATCAAATGTAATTCCTTCTCCGATTATCTTTCCCATGATTTTCATCCTCTCTTTCACCATTCACTAATTAATAATATTTAACAGCTATCATATCGAATTTTGTCATGCTTTGTCAACTACTTTCTGATGACTTTTCTTGGAGCAAGTACAAATAACCCCTCCACGATCGTTTCATTCGGCTCGAATATCACCTTCTTTAACTCTCCGTGATCCGCCACAACCAGGGTATACAGCTTTGCCTGCCCGGTTCCCGAAGAAAAATCCAGAGTCCTGGCATTCTGGTACTGACGAAGTTCCGGTGCGTCTGCCGGGGCAAGAAGCTCCATCTCCGATACATTCATGGAAAACATACGCTTCCTTTTTGCGCGGCTCATGATCTTGTCCACATCCAGATCCCCATTGACATACAGATACTCATACTCTACGTTCAGTCTGCGGAACATGATCACATCCAGCACGATAGCCAGGATCGGCAGAATGATTCCGATCGGGAATACCAGAACGATCAAAAAGGCGATCACCGTAATCAGGATCAGCCCCACCTTAATTGCCAGATCCTTCATATCCGGTCTTTTCTTTACCAGCTGTTCTGTATAGAAGTCGCTCATCTGTTTATTCCTCCAAAAAATATATACTGATTTGTATCATTGTAACACATTTCCGCATAAAAAGAAAACTCCCCATGTGGGGAGTTTTCAAAAAATTCACGATTACATCATTCCCATTCCGCCGCCTGCCGGTGCTGCAGCCGGGGTTTCTTCCTTAATATTGGCAACTGCAGATTCTGTAGTCAGCAGAGTTGCAGCCACGCTGGTGGCGTTCTGAAGTGCACTTCTGGTAACCTTTGCAGGATCCAGGATGCCGCTTTCTACCATATCTACATACTGTTCGCTCAGTGCATCAAATCCGATACCAGGGTCGGACTCAGCCACCTTATTGATAATGACAGAGCCTTCCAGTCCTGCATTTGCAACGATGCGGTACAGAGGAGCCTCCAGAGCTTTCAGTACTACGTTTGCTCCTGTCTTCTCGTCACCTTCCAGGTCTGCCACTAACTTGGAAACCTGTTTTGCAGCATGGATATAAGCAGATCCACCTCCGGCGATGATGCCTTCCTCTACTGCTGCTCTGGTGGCTGCCAGGGCATCTTCCATACGAAGTTTTGCTTCTTTCATCTCAGTCTCGGTTGCTGCTCCGACACGGATGACTGCTACGCCGCCGGCCAGTTTTGCCAGTCTTTCCTGAAGTTTCTCTCTGTCGAAATCAGAAGTTGTCTCTTCAATCTGATTCTTGATCTGAGCCACACGGTCTGCGATTGCTTTCTTATCTCCAAGTCCATCTACAATGACAGTGTTTTCTTTCTGTACTTTGACGGATTTTGCACGTCCCAGCTGATCCATTGTGGTATCCTTAAGATCCAGTCCAAGTTCCTCAGAGATGACTTCTCCGCCTGTCAGGATCGCGATATCCTTCAGCATTTCTTTTCTTCTGTCACCGTATCCAGGAGCCTTTACTGCTACAACATTAAAGGTTCCACGCAGTTTATTTACGATCAGGGTGGTCAGAGCCTCACCTTCGATATCCTCTGCAATGATCAGAAGTCTTGCGCCGGACTGTACGATCTGCTCCAGAAGCGGAAGGATATCCTGAATGTTGGAAATCTTCTTATCTGTGATCAGGATGTATGGATCCTCCAGATTTGCTTCCATCTTATCCATATCTGTTGCCATATATGCGGAAACATATCCACGGTCAAACTGCATACCTTCTACCAGGTCGAGTTCTGTCTTCATGGTCTTGGATTCCTCAATGGTAATTACACCATCGTTGGAAACCTTCTCCATTGCATCTGCTACCATCTTTCCAACTTCCTCATCGCTGGCAGAGATTGCAGCAACCTTTGCGATCTGGTCTTTTCCTTTTACCTTGCTGGACATTTCTTTGATGGCCTCAACCGCCTTGTCTGTCGCCTTCTTCATACCCTTCCGAAGGATGATCGGGTTTGCTCCTGCTGCCAGATTCTTCATTCCTTCGTGTACCATTGCCTGTGCAAGAACGGTAGCGGTAGTTGTACCGTCTCCAGCTACATCGTTGGTCTTGGATGCAACTTCCTTGATCAGCTGTGCGCCCATGTTTTCAAACGGATCCTCCAGCTCGATCTCTTTTGCGATCGTAACACCGTCGTTGGTGATCAGCGGAGCGCCGAAAGATTTATCCAGCACCACGTTACGTCCCTTAGGCCCAAGTGTTACCCTTACTGTATCTGCCAGCTGATTCACTCCTGCTTCCAGTGCGCTTCTGGCTTCAGCGCCGTATTTAATTTCCTTTGCCATAATTACATGCCTCCTAACAAGATTCTTCTGGATATTATTCTACGATTGCAAGGATGTCATCCTGCTTTACGATAATGTACTCTTCATCGTCGATCTCTACAGTTGTTCCTGCGTATTTGGAATAGATAACCGTCTGTCCGACAGAAACATTCATCTGTACTTCTTTTCCGTCCACTGTTCCGCCTGGTCCTACTGCAAGGACTTCTGCCTGCTGCGGTTTTTCTTTGGACTGTCCCGGGATCACGATTCCGGACTTGGTCGTCTCTTCTGCAATCAACTGTTTCAATACAACTCTGTCGCCTAATGGTACTAGTTTCATAGAAAAATGCCTCCTTAGATTAAAATCTATTTGTTAGCACTCACTAAAAGAGAGTGCTGAAAAACTCTAGGTATAAAATAGCACTCTCTTTTGGATTTGTCAACATCCTTTTATTCAGTTTACAAGATTTTTATAAAATCCATTCTGGATCCGGAATTTGATCACATTTCCAAACCTGTTCCAGTAACGTTCCAGCAGCATTCCTGTACAGGCAGTTTCTCCCGCGGGCCCGTCGAACCTGCACTCATAGATTCCGTCCAGAGAAAATGTGGAAAGGTCCGTCTCCGTTAGTAAGTATATGCACTCCTCTTCCGGATGATACGTAATAATCGTGCACGGATAAGATGTTTCATCCAGATATCCATCCTTCAGGATCATACGCACCATACGCAGACTGGCAGAACACTTTTCATACATCCTATCCTCTCCTATTTCTTCATGCGTTCAGCCTTAATATGTTCCAGTTCAGTAAACACGTAATCATTGACTACCTTGATATAGGTTCCCTTCATACCGGAGGACCGGGATTCGATCACGCCGGCACTTTCGAACTTACGGAGTGCATTCACGATGACAGATCTTGTAATTCCTACACGATCAGCGATCTTGCTGGCCACCAGGATTCCCTCTGTACCGTCCAGCTCATCAAAGATGTGAATAATTGCCTCCAGCTCAGAATAGGACAGTGTGCTGATGGCAGACTGCACGATATGTTCTTTTCTGCTCTCTTCAGCACTCTCTTCATTAACAGACCGAAGCATCTCAAGACCGACGACCGTCGTACCATATTCACTTAAAATGATATCGTCAATCTCATAAATCTGGTTAATCTTGTAGATAAACAGCGTCCCCAGCCGCTCTCCTGCAATATCGATCGGTGTGATAATTGCCTGATATCCTTTGACGACATCCGCTGAAAATCCCAGGGTTTCCAGATTTACATTTTCTTTGGTAGAAAGGATGCTAAGAAGCCGCTCGTTCAGCATCCCGTCAATGTGTGTCCCCACTTTCTGTTCAATCAGTTCCCCGATCAGCGGCACTCCCTCGCACTGACTGCAGCCGAGCACCTTCCCCTTTTTACTGATCACGATTACGTTAGAGTCCAAGATTTCCGTCAGCACTGCACAGATGTCATTAAAAACAACTTTGCTGGAATTGTTATTGTGCAGTAATTTGTTGATTTTCCTTGTTTTATCTAATAATTGTACACTCATGGCAAACCTCCATCCTTTGAAAGTAATATTATCATACATTATTCAAACATTCAATAAATTTTCTAAATATTCTTTACATTTCTTTTTTCTTCGACATATCCACATTTTTCATCGCTGCACAGCAGTTTATTCCCCTTCTCTACCATATAGCTTCCACAGCGAGGGCATTTCTTTTCAGATGGTTTCTGCCACGACATAAATTCACATTCAGGATTGTTTTCACAGCCGTAATATTTTCTGCCTTTTTTGGTTTTCCTGATCACAACGTCTTTGCCGCAAAGCGGACAGGCCACTCCGATTTTTTCCAGATACGGCTTGGTGTTCCTGCATTCCGGGAATCCCGGACAGGCCAGGAACTTCCCGTGCGGTCCATACTTAATGACCATATTCCTGCCGCACTGTTCACAGATCACATCTGTTACTTCGTCTTCGATTTTTACCTTTTCCTGCTCTTCCTCAGCCTTTTTCACGGCTGCATCCAGATCTGGATAGAAATTTTCAATGATGGTTTTCCATCTTACTTTTCCTTCCGCTACTCCATCCAGCAGGCCTTCCATATTGGCTGTAAAGTTTACATCCACGATACTTGGGAAGGACTGTTTCATGATATTGTTTACCACTTCTCCGATTTCTGTCAGATACAGGTTCTTATTCTCCTTTGCCACATATCTTCTGGAAATAATCGTCGTAATGGTAGGCGCATAGGTGCTGGGACGACCGATGCCCAGTTCTTCCAGCGTCTTGACAAGGGCTGCCTCAGTGTAATGTGCCGGCGGCTGTGTAAAATGCTGCTTTGTTTCGAAGCGTTCCTTCTGGAGTCTGGAATCCTGATCCAGCCCTTTTAACAGCACATTGTTCTCTTCCTTTTCTTCGTCAGCTTCCGTATAGACACTGCGGAATCCTTCAAACACGACTTTGGAAGCTGCAACACTAAAGCGATACTCTCCGGCTGCAATCTTGACGGATGTCGTCTCATACTTTGCCGGCTGCATCCTGCTCGCCACAAACCGCTTCCACACCAGCTGGTACAGCCGGAACTGATCCCTGGTCAGTGAGTCCTTCATAGCCGCCGGAGTCCGGGTCACATCCGTGGGCCGGATTGCTTCGTGGGCGTCCTGGATCCCATGGTTTTCTTTTCCCCGTGACACCGCTCCGGACGCCACGTACTCAGCACCGTAATTCTTCCCGATGTACTCACGGACATTCTGATCTGCTTCTTCCGATACTCTGGTGGAGTCTGTACGCAGGTAGGTGATCAGACCAACTGTCCCATTCCCCTTAATGTCGATTCCTTCGTAAAGCTGCTGGGCGATCCGCATGGTCTTGGATGTCGCAAAGTTCAGAGCCTTTGATGCTTCCTGCTGCAGGGTACTGGTAGTAAACGGAACCGGGGCTTTTTTGATGCGCTCTCCTTTGCGGATCTCATCTACCTTATACTCTGCCCCTTCCAGTTCTTTCAGGATCTGGTCCAGCTCTTCCTTTGAGCCGATCGTCATTTTTTTATTCCCTTTACCGAAAAATTTGGCCTTGAGAAGTTTCTTCTCCCCTTCTACTTTCAGTTCTGCATCCAGGGTCCAGTATTCTTCCGGGATAAATGCATTGATCTCCTCTTCCCGATCCGCGATGATACGCAGTGCTACCGACTGGACACGCCCCGCACTTAAGCCTCTTTTTACTTTTGCCCACAAAAGGGGACTGATCTTATAGCCGACGATCCTGTCCAGGACTCTTCTTGCCTGCTGGGCGTCCACCAGATCTGTGTCGATCTCTCGTGCATTTTTTAAGGATGCTTTAACGGCACTCTTGGTAATTTCATTAAAGCTGATCCGATATGTTTTTTTCTCATCCAGCTTCAACGCCTTGCTCAGATGCCAGGAGATCGCTTCTCCTTCCCGGTCCGGGTCGGTTGCGAGATAGACTTTGTCGGCCTTTTTCACTTCTTTTCTCAAAGCCGCCAGGATCTCGCCCTTTCCGCGGATCGTGATATACTTCGGCTCATAATCATGCTCTACATCTATTCCAAGCTGGCTTTTGGGCAGATCTCTTACATGTCCGTTGGATGCCATCACAACATAATTGCTTCCCAAAAACTTTTTGATTGTCTTCACCTTTGCAGGCGACTCCACGATCACAAGGTAGCGTGCCATATCTTTCCTCCGTTTTATGTTTTTCTGTCAGCTCCGTCTCTGGCTCTGACATAATAATTTTTTGATATTTCCCTGGCATATCCATCCAGCACCAGAGAAACCAGGGCCTCCACCACCCGTCCGGGCTCCAGTCCTGTTTCTTCTATTATATGGCTGGTACTCTTTGGAAATAAGCCGAGACAACTATACACCATATTTTCGGGACTTTCAAGCGTTTTTTTATTTTTGTCAGATTTTTTCATTACCCGGATTCTTCCCATCCCCAGCTCTTCCAGCAGGTCCTGGGGCGATAAAAGGATTCCTGCCCCCTGACGGATCAGGCGGTGACACCCCTCGCTCAGCGGACTGTCCGCCGGTCCCGGAAGCGCATAGATGTCTTTTCCCTGGTCTAACGCCTGGTCGGCAGTGATCAGTGAACCGCTTTTTACCCTGGCTTCCATGACCAGTACCACATCGGAAAGTCCGCTGATGATGCGGTTACGCTCCGGGAAATATGCCGGCAGTGGTGCTTCTCCCGGAAAGCGCTCGGAAATCACCCCTCCATTTTTGATGATATCCATATAAAGGCCGATGTGTTCCCTGGGATAACAGATATCCACTCCACATCCCAGCACGCCATAGGTTTTTCCTCCTGCATTTAAGGCTCCCCTCTGGCCCGCGCCGTCAATTCCCCTTGCCATGCCGCTGATTACCGCAATCCCGGCCCTTGCAAGCGCTTCCCCATACTCCAGAGCCATCTGTTCTCCATAGGGCGTGCATCTCCTGGCCCCCACAATCCCGGCTGACGGCTGTCCGTCCGGCGGCAGTTCTCCCCGGACATAGAGAGCATAGGGAGGATCGGGGATATCCGTAAGTCTTCCGGGATATTCCGGTGAGTCGTAGGGGATCATCCGGATTCCGCTTTCTGTCAGCTTTTCCCACTTTTCTCTTACCTCTTCCTCGCTCTCCCGTCCCATGCCACGTCTGCCCAGGGCATGGAGTTCTTCTTCGGTCAGGAAATTCTGTTCCTTAAGCCTGTTTTCTTCTATATAATATACAGCTTTTGCACTTCCATATGCCTCTTTCAGCTTTCTTTTCTTTTTTGCTGACAGCCGGCGCACCCCGGCCAGCCAATATTCATATTGTAAATCCTTTTCCTGCATACGGTTCCTCCTGTCATCTTCCCCAGTATTTTTTATCCATTGTCCGGTAGCCTGCCGCTTCTTTCAGATGCGGCTCCAGAATCCGCCCGCTGCCTTCCAGGTCAGCAATCGTTCTTGCTACCTTTAGAATCTTATGGTAAGTTCTCGCCGTCAGATCCAGCGCCCGGAAGATTTTCTGCATCAATGCTTCTCCCTCCCGGTCCAGCCCACAGTATCTTTCAAGATCGCCGGACGAAAGCATACTGTTTGAGATAATTCCTGTTCCCTGGTAGCGTAATGTCTGGATTTCTCTTGCCCGACATACGCGTTTCCGGATTATCTCCGAACACTCTTCCTCCTGTCTGCTTCTAAGCTCCTGATAAGCGACCTTAGGCGCTTCCACACACAGATCAATCCGGTCCAGAAACGGCTGGCTGACCCGGCTCAGATATTGCCGGATCTGGCTCTGGGTGCAGCTGCATCTTCCCAGATCCGGATAATTCCCACAGGGACAGGGGTTCATGGCCGCCGTCAGCATAAAGTTGGCCGGGAACTGATAAGTGCCGTGATTTCTTGTAATGCAGATCTGCCGCTCTTCCAGGGGCTGACGCAGCACCTCTAACACTGGCCTTTGAAATTCTGTCAGTTCATCCAGGAACAGGACACCTCCATGCGCCAGGCTGATTTCTCCCGGAACCGGAATCCCTCCTCCACCGATCAGAGCCGCCTTTGTCACCGTATGGTGCACCTCACGGAAAGGCCTTCCCGTGATCAGCGGCTTTTCTTCATCCAGAAGTCCCATGATACTGTATACTGTCGTGATCTCCATGCTTTCTTCTTCAGACGGCGGAGGCAGGATTGATGGAATCCTTTTTGCAATCATAGATTTCCCACTTCCCGGAGGACCCACCAGCAAAAGATTGTGTCCTCCCGCAGCTGCCACCTCTGCCGCCCTCTTCACCGCCTTCTGGCCATGCACTTCCGAAAAATCCGGCATATGAAAGCTTTCTGTATTCCGGATCTTTGCAATTCTTTTCGACTCTTTCGGACGAATTTCTTCCATATGATTTAAATATGCACATACCTGTTTTAGATGAGAAACTCCTATGATCCGGATCCCATCAATCAATGCTCCTTCCATTCCATTTGCCTCCGGCAGAATACAGGTATGACAGCCTGCATCCCTGGCACACATTACAACAGGAAGGATCCCCGGTACCTTTCTCACCCGTCCGTCCAGGCTCAGTTCCCCGATCACCAGGACCCCTTCCAGCTCTCCAGACGAGATCACTCCCATAGCCGCAAGCACCGCCAATGCAATGGGCAGGTCGTAAGAAGCTCCTCTTTTTCTCACCGTTGCCGGAGCAAGATTCACCATGATCCTTTTAGCCGGGAGCTGAAGATCCGCATTCCGGATCGCCGTTCTCACCCTTTCCGCCGCCTCCTTGACCTCCGACGACAGATATCCCACCATATGAAACACCGGAAGGCCATTGCTGATATCCGCCTCCACATGGACAAGCTCCGCCCGTATCCCACGGATACAGGCAGACAACACCGTACTAAACGCCATCTGCACACCCCATTTCCAAGAGAACACCCGATTCACATTACACATCATAAAACATAACAAATTGAAACACCGGCCGAAACGGCCTTTAGAACCCTGAAACATAAATCCCGGCAGACACCGGAACCTTGCTCCAGAAAGATAAAATCATCTTACCCCATCCACCAGATCCTGTCAATCGGGGACAGGGCATTTTGCAAAAAGGGACACCCTGTTTTCAGATGGGGACGTAGACTTTTGCAAAAGTCTACGTCCCCATCTGAAAATGTTTCCTCAGTTTCTCGATTGCACTTTTTTCGATCCGCGAAACGTAAGAACGAGAGATGCCCAATTGTCCGGCAATCTCCCGCTGGGTATATTCTTCTTCGTTATACAGCCCGTAACGCATTTTCAGTACCGTCCGCTCCCTGGGGGACAGCTCTGATTCTACCTTCTGATAGAGTTTTCGGATGTCTTCATTCAGCTCTGCCTTGTGATGCGCATCCTCCTCTTCGGTCTCGATGATATCAAAAAGCTGAATCTCGTTTCCTTCCCGGTCCGTCCCGATTGGTTCATATAAGGAGATCTCCCGGGAGGATTTCTTCTTTGCCCGTAGAAACATCAGGATCTCATTTTCTATGCACCGTGCTGCATAGGTTCCCAGCCTTACAGATTTATCGGGGTTAAACGTAACGACTGCCTTAATCAATCCTATAGTCCCGATGGACAGCAGATCTTCTGTCTCTTCTTCATATGTCTGGTATTTTTTCACGATATGGGCTACGAGGCGCAGATTCCGTTCGATCAGTATATGCTTCGCTTCAAGGTCACCCTCTGTATATCTTTGCATGTATTCTCTTTCTTCCGAAGCTGTGAGGGGTTGCGGAAAAGACTTCAAGAAAAGCACCTCTTGGCGTATTTGATATAATCTATGTCGCTTTTTCTTTTTTTGTGCTTTTCCATGTAATTTTTGGCTATACAAAAATCTCTAAAAAAGTTATATTAAATTTTATATCTGATTTTTGATTATCCGCATAAACACTATACTTTCAAGCATTT
>OGRN01000406.1_pt1 | contig 42331 bp, 23 predicted proteins | sample 1553401 | NCBI WGS metagenome assembly OGRN01 (sample SAMEA2580096, study PRJEB22360) | human gut metagenome | biome: human gut; feature: human-associated habitat; material: faeces | place: Denmark | collected 2008/2010 | reverse complement strand
TAGTGCTTGAGGAACTATGGAATTCCACCATAATAACAAAAAGCTTTCAGAAAAAAAACTTAATAATAGAGTATATTAAATACTACGTTTTTGCAAACGTAAACAATCCATTTAACATGAGCAACTTTTTTTACAAAATAAATTCAACATTTAAAACAATAGGAATAAAATAATTTTCTCCTATGTCAAAAAAGACATTGTAATGATAACAATTTCCACTCCTCATACATTTAAGACATTGAATAATAAGATTCTTTCTATATATAAGTTCCATAGTTCCTCAAGGACTATGGAGACATCATTTAGATAATTAGTTAAATAATATGCTTAAAGTAGAAATTCATAATCAATAAAAAATAGCCTATGGGATAAAAACAAAAAAAGAACACAGTTAAAAGTAACAACAGTTAACGTAAAATCTATAATTCCGTAAAAAACATGATCAAAAATGAATTAAATCAAAAATTGCAATTAACATGTATCGTGTGTGCATTGCTATCAGGTACAAATTATCTTCATGCCAATGGCAAATGGTTAGATAGACATGAAAAGGAAATAATCCCTACTGTTAAAAAACTCACAGAAGAAGGGATCCATATAAATGGTACAGTACGAGATTCCCAGGGAGAACCACTTTCTGGAGTGAATATTGTAATAAAAGGACAAACGATAGGTACAACAACAGATATAGATGGCAACTATTTTTTAGAAGTTCCAAGTCGAAGTTCTATACTAGTATTCACTTACATTGGATTTGAAGAGCAGGAAATTGTTGTTGGTAACCAAATCAACATAAACTTGAACATGCACGAAATTTCGACAGGCTTGAATGAAGTGGTAGTAGTCGGCTATGGCTCTCAAAAACGTGCATCGATAGTAGGTTCGATTACAACAATCGAGCCTCAGGTATTAAGCCAAGGGACAACACGTGCCTTAAGTAACAACTTGGCGGGAAATGTGGCAGGTGTAATTGCCGTGCAACGATCAGGAGAACCGGGAGCGGACGGTTCCAATTTCTGGATACGAGGTATTTCATCTTTCCAAGGAGCAGGAACCAGTCCTTTAGTATTAGTCGACGGCATCGAACGAACACTCGATGACTTGAACCCTGCTGAAATCGAATCATTTTCTGTGTTAAAAGATGCATCTGCTTCAGCCGTTTATGGTGTACGTGGAGCAAACGGCGTTATTTTGGTGCAAACTAAACGTGGGAAATTAGGAAAACCTACAGTCAATGTCCATTTCGAACAAAGTTTTACTCAACCAACAAAATTACCCCAATACATCGGTTCAGCAGAGTATCTGACATTATTGAATGAAATAGCAAAAGATAACGGTCAACAGCAATCTCCCTATTCGCAAGAAACCATTGATCACTACATAAATCGAACTGATCCGGATTTATACCCGGATGTAAATTGGATGGATCTGATTACGAAAGATTTTGCCATGAATCAACGTGCAGATATTACTGTCAACGGAGGTTCTGACATTTTACGCTATGCAGTGGTCGGATCATATTATGGCGAACAAGGTATTTTCGAACGCGACAAGAGTCAAAGTTGGAACAGTGGAACACATCTAAACAAATTCAACTTACGCTCGAATGTAGACATCAATATCACAAAAACAACGCAATTGACAGTCAGTGTCGGTGGCTATTTACAGGAGATGAATAAAATGGCAATATCTTCCGATGATGCATTTTCGGGAGCATTCGAGACCCCTCCATTCATACATCCGGCCTATTATAAAGAAGATGATAATATCTATTTTCCAGTAGTCAATCAACGAGTGAATCCGTACGTACAGGTTACTCAAAAAGGATATGCAACAACCTCTCAAAGTAAAATCGAATCGTTGTTCGCATTAGAGCAAGATTTGAAATTTATTACTCCTGGACTGAAAATAAAGGGTATTTTCTCATTTGATCGCTATTCTTGGTCAGGCGTTACTCGTTCAAAAACACCAGACTTGTATCAACCGGCTACCCAACGCGATGAAAATGGTAATTTAATTCGGAATTATCTACTTTAGGCTTGTCACTCATTTGTATCGCATGAATACATTTTATTGGATAGCAGGGGTTAAAAACACCCTGCTATTTTTATTTGTTGAGAGACTTTACTCTAAATATCTAATGATTCTCTCATTGCTTTATCAAATATTTGATGCTTGCTTTCTGTAAAAAATGGCATGCCCCAAATATTGAAATTTGTTCCCTGAGTTGAAAATTGAATATCGGCATTTGACCTTATTTCTTTCATTGCATCTTCTTTCCATTTGTCGGTTGTTCGCAAATACTCGCCTTTGGGTTCGATAAAAATTTGAATATAGTCTGCTTTTTCTGTATTATTCTCCTTTTTTAGAAATAGTACATAATCTGGTTGGTATGCTTCACCAGACGTAAAACTGTATATTTTGAAGTCTTTTTCGTTTCTAAGTAAGTATATATCTTCATATTTTTCAGTAAGTTTAGGATATATAGATTCAATATATCGAATAAGATATTTTTCTTCAGATGTACCAAAACAATCTTCATAGGCATGCCAATTCACATGTGATAAGTCTAATTGAAGATCGGGATTTGTTGTCTCTTTCATTGATTTTCCATATTCTTTATCTGAATAACTATCCAAAACAAATTTTTGTGTTTTCTCACGAAATACGTCTTTAATAGGTTTAGGGTTGAACAACTTCGTTCCTCTATGTCCAACACTATCTTTTGGCAATAGAGGTTCAATTTGTCGTAGAACTTCTATTGCACAATACAATTTTTCTTTTTGTGTCAAATTGTCCAATCCTTTTTGCATAGCATATATCTGAATGTTTATTCCAGATAAATAGTGATCACTTTCTATAAACTTTTTAATGGAAGATAAATTTGGATATTTGGACTTCAATTCTGAATACTTAAATGTATCAAAACGGTTTATTGCAGCACGTATTATATGAATACCTAACTCCTTAAACTTGAAATTTTGATATGGGATAGCTATAACTTGATTGTCTTTGCTACTGAAGATCAACTCTGTACTCGTTTTACCACTATTAATATGCACTTTATAAATTTTATTCAAGATATTGTCACCAAGTGAAGTAGCATTTTCATTAAGTAGAAATGATTCCACTTCGTTTATAAAGACATACCCGTTTTGATACAAGGATGTTTTCTTAAAGGATTCTTTTAATTTTAATTCAACTGTCTTCACTTTTTCAGCTATAATACCTGTTTGTATCATAGCTTGTTTTAATTCTGTTATATATTTGGGATTGTTTACACTATGATAATGCAGTGTTTCCAACATGCGTAATCTATTTGTTGTATCATCATCATATTTACGTTTATTAGACGGCAATTTTCCTGTTGGGTCAACAAAAGTCATATATCGAGCACCACGACCTATCAATTGAGCTTCTTGTATTGTGGTCTTACCAATCTTACCCTTTCCTCCATCCCGTGTTTCATAAAGACGCACGATGTCAAATAGATTCAGAACGTCCCAGCCTTCATTGAGCATATCAACAGCAAAAATTACACGAAACTCATTGTCTTTCACCTCTAATGAGTTTAACTTTAATTGTTTATCTGACGATATATTGTTGCCATCTACAAGTAATAGATTGTCCTCCTTAAAATCCTCTTTTATTTCAAGGAGCAAATTATCCAATTCGATGTCTTTTTCAGCGATGTAGGAGAATACATCTTTTACATCACCACTTGCATTTGAAGCAATACGTTTTATATCATCAATACTTAACCTCTTGATGGTATTTATAAACTCGTCATAAAATTTCTTGTTATCGGCTATGGTCTTTGATTTAAGCATCATAACAGGTTTAATGTCCTGATGTATGCTTGAAAATAGTTTTCTTTTATACTGACTTAAAAGTACGCATTGTATGACACGATCTATTGGAGATAAATCACTTTGAACAACAGATATATCCTTAGAATACCCGTCCTCACGGAATTTCTTTAGAGGATAATCAAATATTACCTTATTCTCATATTTATCGGCAATGTTGGCATCTTGAAAATCTTCTGTTGCTGTAAATTCTAACAGTACATTTTCTTCATTGCTATGAAAAATCTTCATAACGGTAGATTCCCAGTCCTCTGTATTTTCAAAATCAATAGAACTCTGTTTAGCGCATATAGTCTTCTTACCTTTCTTTGTAGCAGTATTCGTATGGTGTGCTTCGTCAGAAATCAGTACAATTCTTTTATCGGTAAAATCATCAATAGTAAGAGAGTTCTCTTTAGGAGCGTTCAAAGATGTATGTAATCCCTGAATAGTATTCAAACAAAAATTGATACAATTATCGTCTACTGATTGGAAATTATCTACAAGTCTTATTTCTACCTGTTTATTGCTAATATTGATTGTTTGGCTGAAAAGATATTTTAACGACACTGTATTAATAAAGTTATCCTTTGTTTTTTCAATGATATTTGTTGAGTCTACAAAGAAAAGAAAATTTCTATATCCCTGCTCATATAGATATAACATCAAACCTGCCATTATAAGAGTCTTGCCGCTACCTGTTGCCATGTGGAACAACAGATGCGGTTTCAGTTCCTTTGCATCAAAAGATTTTTGCCAATAGGTAATAAAGTATCTAAAGCACTCTTCCTGATAAGGTCGCAACTTCATCATGGGATTGAGCGATGAAGCAAAATATGTTGGTAATTTTGTCCTTACGATATTTTGCTTGCCAAATTCTTCACGAAGTGTGTCTTGAAGTATTTTCATAATGCTACTTTGTTTGGTAGAACTTATTATTTATCTTCTTATCGTTTTCACTTATTGCAAACTCCGCATTATCAATCTCCGAATATGGCACATAAAGCAAGTTTTTATCCAAGCATTCAATTAGAAATCGTTTTTGGTCTTCAATGTCAAGAGCGGAAAATTCTTCTGTATTTACATCAATTTCTTTAAGATTAACTTTCCAACTTAAAAAACCCGTTTCTTGCGTTTGTTGCCATATAGACAATAATTCGTTAGTTGTAGATGCTCGTTCTATTTCGTCAGCAAATTTATAGTTAGCTCTTGCGAGTTCGCAATAAACAAAAGAGCCACCACCTTGCCAACTCACTACTTTAGAAATACCAGTTGTATCTCCACTTATAACGTTGTTCAATCTTGTTGTAATGAGAGATATTTGTGAATCCATTTGCTCAACTGATATGTACCGTCGATTCATTTTGTGAGCAACAGCCGCGGTTGTTCCACTCCCTCCAAAAAAATCTAACACAATGTCTTGTTTTTGTGTAATCATAGAGATTAATCTATGAAGTATTTTCTCAGGCTTTTTACCATTCTTCATATTTACGCCACCTTCATTCGCTATAGCCCCAGTTGTTTTGATGTCTTGCCAGAAATCACATGGATTTTTGTAGATATTTGAATCTGCAAAAATTACTTGCAACCTTGGTTGTCGAGTTTCTCTATTAAAATTACAGATATAGAAGAACATTACTCCCTCCTTAGAAATTGCAGAGGCAATGTTCTGTTCGGGAATATTTTTTAAAGACTTAACTAAATCAGCTAAACTTGATGATCCTGCTGTCTTAATAATTCTATAAGCATTTTCAAATAGCCATGAATCAAATTCTTTACCTTCCAAGTTCAAACTACTAAGTTTCTCGGATAAAGATACTATTGAAACATCTTTAAGAATTTTATTTGCTAAATCAATATCTTCTTGTGAGTTAAAATCTTTATATTCAAGCTCTTTTAGTATATTTCTGTTTTCTAATGTCAGCCCATCAAGAAAAAGATTGTTTTCTTTATCCCATTGACTAATTTTATATTTATCTATAGTATAAAATCCTTGATACCCGTCTTTTACATATATAAGGATATACTCTTTAAGTTTTGGAAACCTTTGCTTTGCATGATTCATTTTGACCCCACTTGCTTCGCTCATTTTAACAGCCACACAATTTATAAAACGAATCCCTTCCATAGAATCCAGTAGTACTTTTAAATATGCCTGTTCATTGTCATCACATTGTACGCATATTACCCCATCATCACTTAGTAACTTCTTTGCGACATCTAAACGGTTCTTCATAAAAGTCAACCAAGTTGATTGGTTAAAATTGTCATTATACCCGAAACTGTCATTTCCCGTATTGTAAGGAGGGTCAATATAGATTAGTTTTACTTTACCAGCATACTTCTTCTTCAAAGAATGTAAGGCAAGCAAATTATTACCTTTAATAATAATATTGTCATCCATTGAAATATTTTCCACTTCATGCTCACCATCAGCATCGTAACGTTTAAAATTTGTGAGCACTTTAGGCTCTGTCAAACGATTAATTTCGTCAGGTGCAAGTATTTCATTCCAGAACACTTCATTACGCTTGGCATCCTCTTTTGTCTGCCCTCCTTCAAGAACACAATCCTTATACGGCCAAGACAGTACCACTTCACGGCTTTCAGACAGAAAGTCCCCATCTTCATTTGTCAAACCTACTTTGTTTTTGAAAGAAGTATAGCTGTCAGGCAAGAAGCGTTTATTCATTACAAACTTTTGAAACTTTACCTTATCAAAAACCATAACGTCACTTATTTCAGTAAAGAAATTGTGCTTTAATCCATCATGTGTAAGTAATTTTGCAATTAAATCAGAACGAAGTTCAAGGGCAGCTTCTACTATTTTATTTTTAATAAGGACACCATCTTCCGTACAATACGCGCTATCCATACGAAGTAGTTTTTCCAATTCTGTAAATAAATTTCTACTTATGGAGGGAGAGGGGAAATCATTCTTCGATGATTTTTGAACTTCTTTTCTACCCCCCCCCTCCAGTTTGTAACTTATTGTTATTCATATATTTACGAATTTATATTACTGCAAGTTCAACAAGTGAAGCAAACGCTTCATTATTATCTCTGTGGTTAAGACGATAACAGAACTCGTTCACATACTTCTGCATATACTTAACCGATACATTGTGAAACACACCATACACACCACGTTTGAGTATCGCCCAAAAGCTCTCTATACCGTTGGTATGGATTCCATCACCAAGTGAAAATGCAACAGTGTGATCCACTTTCAACCGTACAAAGTTACAATCATTTTCCTTGTCGAGGATATTGTACCCTGCAAATTGATCGGTCATGACAGTTGTATTTTTCTTACATACCTTTTTAAGTACGCTGAAAAGCTGTTTACCACTTAATTGTTTTCCCTCTTCGTTGTAATTAGCAACAACAGCATGAACCCTACCTGTATTACGTTCTTTTACACCGATTACAGGAGTTTTAGAAGTACCACGACCTCTTTTAGGTTTGTTCTCATTATCTTTATCATCATCTGAATGATTATTACCTTTACGAGGTCTGCCACCTACATACGTTTCGTCAATCTCAACTATGGCTTCAAATGTTTCTTTGTATTCTTCTTTCTCCATTGCCTTACGGATTTGATGGAGCATACGCCATGCAGACTGGTAAGAACCCATTCCTAATTCTCTTTTAAGTTGTGATGCTGATATTCCTTTCCGGGATATGATAACAAGATTCATCGCATATAACCACATGCGAATATCAAGATGCGTGTTTTCAAATATTGTTCCTTTTAATGCGGAAAATTCAGATTTACAATTGTTGCAGTATAACTTTCTTCTATCATAGTTTTGATGGTATATACCTTTATGAACACAACCACATTTAGGACAAACATAGCCATTCTTGTACTTTGCGGTAACAATAAAATCTATTGCACTGTTTTCGGTAGGAAATCTCTTTGTAAACTCGAAGTATGTCATAATTTTCTTATTTTTACACTGCAAATTTACAAAGAGATTTTAATTATACAAGCCTAAAGTAGATAATTCCGATTTAATTTTGAACATATCCAGTTACGGACAACAATTTTTGAGCACTTCCGAAAATAATGATTGGGGAAACAAAGCAACTTATGTAGAACTGAATTTGAATTATGAAAGGACATTCGGGAAACATCAGGTTGAAGGTTTGTTCTTGTATAACCAACGGGATTACCAGCAATTTGAAGAATCGTACGACATCGTACCTTATCGCCGCATGGGTATCGCCGGACGAGCATCTTACACATATGACAATCGATATATTGCAGAATTTAATTTCGGTTATAACGGATCAGAGAATTTTGCCAAAGGATATCGCTTCGGATTTTTCCCGTCCGTAGCAATTGGTTACTTGCTTTCGGAAGAAAAGTTCATGGAACCATACAAAGACACGTTCAGCAAAATCAAGTTTCGTGGTTCATTCGGCTTGACAGGGAACGACCAATTAGACGGACGTCGCTTTGCTTACCAGACAACATTGGGAGAAGACGGAACGGGTTATGACTGGGGAACCAACGGACAATATTATCATCGGAATTCTCGCTTTGAAGGTGATTTCGGAATTCCTAATCTGACATGGGAAACCGTATCGAAAACAAATGCAGGTTTCGAATTGGGCCTCTGGAATATGATCGACTTCCAAGTGGACTATTTCTTTGAACACAGATATAATATCTTTATGAAACGAAATAATATTCCGACATCAGCAGGATTTAGAAATACACCATGGGCTAATTATGGGAAAGTAAATAATCAGGGGATCGACCTAGCATTAAACGTAAACAAACAAATCAATAAAGATTTATACGTCGGCTTCCGGGGATCTTTTACATACGCCCAGAACAAAATCATCGAACAGGATGAGGCATTAGGCGTCATGGGGACGAATCGTCAACGGACAGGCGAAAAAGTCAACCAGTTATTTGGATTAGTCGACGAAGGCCTGTTTACTTTTGATGATTTCCAAAAAGATGCCAACGGAGATTATCTGATTGCCGAGAATGGCGGTTACGTTGTAAACGAGGATATTCCTACCCATACATTCGGTCCGGTTCGCCCCGGTGACATCAAATATAAAGACGTGAATGGGGATGGCGTTGTCAGTTCATTGGACGAGACTGCCATAGGAGGAACATACAACCCTCAGATCGTATACGGCTTCGGTGCCAATTTTCGCTATAAGAATCTAGATTTTAACATATTCTTCCAAGGGAATGGGATGACATACGGATTTAAAGGAGGATGCAGCAACAAGTTTACCCCTGGTGAAACAATGGGGGCCATGGGAAATATCCTGACTAACTATCAAGACCGTTGGACCGTTGAAAATCCAAGCCAAGATGTATATTACCCACGTTTGACATGGGGGAAAAGCGAGAATAATGTTCGAAACTCTACATGGTGGTTGGAAAACATGAGTTTTCTCCGAGTGAAAGATATAGAGATCGGCTATACGCTCCCGAAATCTTGGGTACGACAAATTGGCCTGTCGAACATTCGTTTATATGCAAAAGGTAGTAATCTGTTCACATTCTCAAAATTTGACTTATGGGATCCTGAAGTCGACACATCCGTAGGAACAAAATACCCGATAATGAAATCATTTTCAGCAGGTTTTGATATTAATTTCTAAAAATAAAAAAAATAAAAAAATGAAATTTAGCAAGTATATTGGTTTAGCGACATTATGTATGTGCTTAAATGGATGCACGGATTTTATAGACAATGCACCAGACGATATTATTACAATAGACATGATATTCGACGACAAGACTCGTACGGAAGATTGGCTAGCAGGTGTATACCAAGGCATTCGGGATCCATACTGGGATTATACGCGTTACGATGCGTTCGAGATGCTGGCAAACGATATCACTCCATCGCAAGGCTGGTTACCATATTGGGGTAGTGACTGCGGATTAGGATTTCGCGTAGGACAATGGGAACCTAATTCAGGTTGGAGCGGATCCTATTGGACAATGTCCAAATATATTCGACAAGCCTATATTTTCATGGATAACGTAAAGGCTTTACCAAAACAAAACGTAACGGAGAGTGACGTGGAGACAATGAAAAACGAATGTCGTTTCATGGTTGCGTATTACTATTGGATGATGACCTTGGCTTATGGAGCAGTCCCTTATTTTGAAGATGATATGACTTCGGATTCTCCGGATCTAATGCGCGGTCAGAAAAGCTTTGAATGGATGATCGACTGGCTGGATAATCAATTTTTAGAATTGTCGAAAGTCCTTCCGGACAGTTGGAGTACGTTGTATGGTGGTCGCGCAACTAAATTGGCAGCATTGGCGCTTCGCGCCCGCATATTGCTATTTGCAGCAAGTCCGTTAGTAAATGGAAATGAATGGTATCTCGGCTTTAAAAATTCTGACGGAGAAGAACGTTTCAGCCAAGCTTATGATGCCAACAAATGGAAAAAAGCAGCTGACGCATGTAAGCAGCTGATCGATGAAGCCGAGAAAAAAGGAAAGGGGTTGTATATCGTAAATAACAAAGAAAACGGCAAAGTGGATCCCTTCATGTCCTGTTACGGAGCCACAATGAGAACAGAAGGAGAGGGTAACAATGAAATCATTTGGTTCCGACCTAAAGGAAATTACGGAGATTGGGAACAGCACGGAACTCCTCGCGGTTGCGGCGGTAATGGAGGCTTAGGAGTTACTCAATCACTGGTAGATGCTTTCTTTATGGAAGACGGAACGGAACCTATACTGGGATATAATGCGGACGGTAGTCCGAAAATCAATCCGAATGCGCCATTATATAGTGAGAAGGGATTTTCTACAAAACCCGAATATAGGGCAACCGATTATTATTTAATGGATGGGTACAATGATAGTAATTACCCTGACGTTACACCGGAACGAGACGGGAAACGCTTGATTGTACAACCCAACACATTTAATATGTATTGCCATCGGGAACCTCGTTTTTACCTGACTGTAGTATGGAATGGACAATGGTTCAAATGGGAAAACCGTAATACGAACTTTTTGTATGGACAACCGGACGGAGGACCAACACACGATGCTCCGCAAAACGGTTATTTAAATCGTAGTCGAGTATCATTGGATTATATACCTCGTGATAACAATCACCCTTATCGTCCGGCTATCATTTTCCGCATGGCAGAAGCTTATCTAAGTTATGCTGAAGCATTAAATGAAAGTTCAGAACGCATGAGCCACAAACAAGAAATACTCGACAATTTGAATAAGATTCGCCATCGGGCTGGTATTGCCGAATATGGAACTGGCACGGATGAGAATGGTTTTACCCGCATTAAGATCAATTTCTCAGACCAGAAAGAGGTAAGACGTTTGATACACAAAGAACGCCGAGTAGAATTTGTGGGTGAAGGAGTTCGTTACCATGATTTGCGTCGCTGGAAAACAGCCCATTATGGCATCGGAAACCTAAATGAGCAGGGTGAAAATCCAGATTGGGGTGTCAATGGACCGGATTATGGGATGAATTATTATGGAACCGAATATACTGATCAAGGAGACAACGCCTTCTTCAAACGCACAAAATACATGGATCGTGTTTATCCTCGCAAATTCTATTGGTATCCGATACATCAATCAGAAATAGATAAGGATCCAACATTGGTTCAAGGCCCATTTTGGCTTGGAGAGTAAAAGTGTATAAAGAAGATAAACTGGACGCAGACGTCGCAGAATGCGCTAATTAACGCAGACTTATTTTATATTGTCAATTAATATATCTACGCTTGTCTGCGTAATCTGCGTCCAGTAAATATAACCATGAATTGTGACATAACTGGGCAATGTTTCATGTCCTGGTATACACTTTATTTCTTATTGCAGCAACATTCCACATAACCATACATCGGTGCAAGTATAAATAAATCACTAAAACAGTTTCTAAAAAAAGGATAGCTTCCCGAACCCCGAAAAGCTATCCTCAAAAGTCAAAATATTGAAAAAATACCACACTATCCCCTCAATGCTTCATCCATTGCAGCAGCAGCCTTACGACCGTCACCCATTGCCAGGATTACGGTTGCACCGCCACGGACGATATCACCACCCGCATATACATCAGGCAAGGCTGAGCGCATATTTTCTTCATTCACCACGATCGTTCCCTTTTTGCTTACTTCCAATCCCTGGAAAGCACGCGGGATAAGCGGATTGGGAGAAACACCGACGCTGACAATCACTTCATCCACATCAATTGTTTCGATCGCTCCTTCGACTGGTACAGGACGACGACGTCCGGAAGCATCCGGTTCACCCAGCTCCATCTTCTGCAAGCGCATCTGTTTGACACGGCCCCGTTCGTCACCAAGATATTCGACCGGATTATGCAAGGTCATAAACTCCACACCTTCCTCTTTGGCATGTTTCACCTCCTCTAACCGTGCGGGCATCTCTTCTTCACTACGGCGATAAACGATCATGGCACGTTCGGCACCCAAGCGGCGAGCAGTACGGACCGAGTCCATTGCTGTATTGCCACCACCGATGACAGCCACTTTCTTACCCTGCAAGACAGGCGTATCGCTATCCGGATTGGCTGCATCCATCAGATTGACACGTGTCAAGTATTCGTTGGAAGACATCACCCCGACCAGGTTCTCTCCCGGAATATTCATAAAGTTAGGAAGCCCGGCGCCGCTGGCAGCGAAGATTCCTTTGAAACCATCCGCATGCAGATCGTCATAACTGATTGTCTTGCCGACAATACAGTTTGTCATGAACTTCACACCCATCTTGCGCAGCCCTTCAATTTCTACATCCACAATCTTATTCGGCAGGCGGAATTCGGGAATACCGTATTTCAACACACCACCGATTTCGTGCAAAGCTTCGAACACCGTCACGTCATAGCCACGCTTTGCCATATCACCGGCAAACGAAAGGCCGGCGGGACCTGAACCGACAACGGCAATCTTTATGCCGTTCTTCTCCGCTACTTCCGGGATGGAAATGTTTCCGCTTTCCCGTTCATAATCAGCGGCAAAACGTTCCAAGTAACCGATAGCGACAGCCGGTTTACCCATCTTCAGATGAATGCACTTGCTTTCGCACTGTTTTTCCTGCGGACATACACGGCCGCAGACAGCCGGCAATGCACTTGTTTCCTTCAGCACTCTGGCCGCTTCCAGAAACTCTCCCCGTTCGATGTTCTTCACAAACGTCGGGATATTGATACTTACCGGACATCCTTGCATACAGGTCGGATTCGGACAGTCCAGACAACGCTGGGCTTCCTGCATGGCCTGCTCCTTCGTCAATCCGAGGTTTACCTCTTCGAGGCGGGTATGGCTGCGGTATTCCGCATCCAGCTCATTCATTTCTACACGGGGGATATCCGTACGTTCCTTATTTTTTTTGCTTTTACGCAGTGCTTCTCTCCACGGTTCGGCACGACGGGCAGCGATCAGTTCTTCTGTTGTCATTTGTTTACTGTGGTTTCGTTATTTCTTTTCAATATCTTTATAAGCACCGAGGCGCATCAGCATCTCATCGAAATCTACTTGGTGAGCATCGAATTCCGGTCCGTCCACACAGACGAACTTCGTCTTTCCTCCGACCGTAATACGGCAAGCGCCGCACATTCCGGTCCCGTCCACCATAATCGTATTCAAAGAGGCGACTGTCGGGATCTCGTATTTCTTCGTCAAGGCAGAGACGAATTTCATCATGACGGCCGGACCGATCGTGACGCACAAATCCACCTTTTCACGGTTGATCACACTTTCCACGCCATTCGTCACCAAACCTTTTGTACCGTAAGAACCGTCGTCTGTCATCACGATCACCTCATCGGAGTTGGCGCGCATCTGCTCTTCCAAGATAACCAGATCCTTCGTACGGGCGGCCAGCACTACAATCACACGGTTGCCCGCCTTATGAAAAGCCTCCACGATCGGCAATAAAGGAGCCACACCGACACCACCGCCGGCACACACAACCGTGCCTACTTTCTCGATATGGGTGGCTTGCCCCAGCGGGCCGACCAAATCGGTAATATAATCACCGGCATTCAGTTCGCATATCTTTTTTGACGAACCTCCTACAGCCTGGATCACGAGTGTGATAGTTCCTTTCGTCGTATCAGCTCCGGCAATGGTGAGGGGAATGCGTTCACCTTTCTCACCCACCTTCACGATAACAAAGTGGCCTGCCTTACGGGAGCGGGCAATCAAAGGTGCTTCCACTTCCAGTTTCACTACGTTGGCAGAGAAATGTTCTTTACTTACAATTTTATTCATTATAATCGCTACTATTGATAGTTAGTCTTGTTGATTTGGTTGCAAAAATACATCAAAAAACTGGATAGCACAGTATTTTGCCAAACAAAAAGGAGTTATTCGAACAAACCTTCGTCACGAACCAACATCAAAATAGCCGAATGAGGGACGATCAGGAACTTCTCTTCATTAAAATTGATCTCGTAAGCCGCATTCTGTAGAAATACAGCCAAATCGCCTTCATGCGCCTGCAAAGGAAGATAATGCACCTCACCCTCTTTCTTCTTTTCCCATACTTCATGTTCCTCACTCTGGGAAGGAAGCGGGAAACCGGGACCGACCTTGATGATATAGCCGCTCTGAATCTTCTCCTGCTGAACAGTAGGCGGCAGATACAATCCGGATTTTGTCTGACTCTGCGGGTTCTTCGGTTTGATAAGCACCTTGTCACCCACCATCAGGAACTTATCTATGTCTTTCTGATCTATTGCTAATTGCATGACTTTTATGTTTATGATATTTTGACGGACAAAGATATAAAATACGTTGCACAAAAAAAGCTGCTTCCCTTTCCGAAAGCAGCTTTTCCTGAACAAAAGAATCTACACGTCAGATGGCACGCCCCTTAAACACGTTGGACTGATCCGACGGATACAGATAACCGGTAAACGAAATACGGTTGCTGTTGAAGTTCGGACTCACAGTTGCCGTACACTTGTTCGTGCCTTTTACCATACGGATTGTCACATTGGCGGAGACTGCAACACCTTGTACCATCATACTAAACGTGACATTTCCTTTTTTGTCTGTTTTCATCTCTATATTTGAAGCACTGCCATCGACCGTTATCCCCCCGATCCCGTTCGGGCCGGCAGCGGCAGTATTGAAAGCCAACTGGATAGTCGCCCGGTCACCTTTCATGGAAACAAAGTTCGTGCTCGGGGTCACATAGACGAATTGTCCACGCTTAAACTCGACACGTTCGGCTTCCAATACAAAATCTTTCTCCTTCAGTGCTTGTACACCTTGTTCGAACAAGGCCATCTGTTCAGCTGCTTCGGCGGCTTTCTTCGCTTCTTTTTCTGCTTTCTTGGCGGCCTTCTCGGCAGCTTTATCCTGCTGGGCCATCATTGTCCCTGCACTAAATAGCAGGACAGCCAGTAATAATAATACTCTTTTCATACTTCTCATTCTTTTAGTTGAAACCTAATCAATCTACTTTCATATAGTATGACAAACAAGATACTAAAAAGTTCAATCCGAATTCTTACTTTTCATGTTTTTAACATGATACCACAAAAAGAGCCAAGCAGTTACAGCCGCAACAAAATCAGAGAAGGGAGCAGCATACCAGACACCATCCAACCCCCAAAAGCGGGAGAACAGCAACATCGCTGGTATCAGGAACAAGACTTGGCGGCTTAAACTCAAAAACATAGCCTTCCAAGCAATCCCGATGCTTTGGAAAAACTGGCTGATCGAGATCTGCGAACCGACGACCACAAATACCAGCAAACTGATCCGCAAGCCATTTGCCGTCACATCCAATAAATCAGGATCGTTCGTAAAGGCACGGGTGATCAATTTCGGAAACGCCACGCTACAAAAGCAGCCGACTCCCATGATAATGGTAGCGGTTATAATGACCAGACGTAGCGTTTCCTGGACACGCTCGTATTTCTTTGCCCCGAAATTGAAACCGACAATCGGCTGCATCCCCTGCGCGATCCCGATAATCAGCATCACCAAAAGCATTCCGACACTGGTGATAATGCCGTTTGCCCCCAATGCCAAGTCTCCCCCATGCTGTTTGAGTGCATAGTTCTGGATCACCACCACCAAACTTCCCGCCAACTGCATGGCAAAAGGCGAAACACCGATCGTCAGGATATTCCATACCACATGCTTTTCCAGCTTGAACGTCCCTTTATGGAAACGGACGATACTGTCTTTTTGGACAAAATGGTTCATGACAAAAAGAGTACAGAGCAGCATCGAGATGATCGTCGCAATGGCAGCCCCCTTAATCCCCATATCCAGCCAGAAAATGAAAATAGGATCAAGTATCACATTGGTTATCGCCCCGATCAGCATGGTAAACATTGCTTTCTTCGGATAGCCGGAAGCACGCATGACAGCGTTGAAGCCAAAACTGAGGGAGGTCAGGAGCGTCCCCGGAACCACGATATTCAGATAGTCCTGTGCATACGGGATGGTCTGTTCGCTTCCCCCGAAAGCCAGTAATAAATCTTTCATCCAGATCATGCAGGGAACTACTGTCGCAAGCGTTATGATGAATGTCAAGGTGAAAGCATTCCCCAATACCTTTTCCGCCATCTCATTCTCCCTCCGTCCCAGATAGATGGAGACACGCGTCGCAGCCCCCGCCCCTATGAGCATTCCAAACGCTTGGAGGAACAACAGAATAGGGAATGTCAGCGTCAATCCTGCCATTGCCAGCGGACCGACTCCCTGACCGATAAAGATACGGTCGACAATATTATAAAGAGCATTCACCATTGTACCGATCACTGCCGGCATCGCATAATGCAACAACACCCGGCCGACCCTTTCATGCCCCAGCCGCCATGTTATTTCGTTTGCCATATTTATTCCTTTTAATCTTAAACAAAACTTTTATTTCCTACCGGGAAAATTTATTGTCATAAGCGAGAAACGTTGTTTCCATGTCCATAAAAACTTTTTCTCATGCCGATAAGAGAGACAAGCTCCGCCACCGTCCGGAGTTCTTCCTTGCAGCCCTCAGGGAAAGCCACAACCAGTTCATGCGGGCTCTTGCAAGTGATATTCAACTGCCCTTCCTTTACGGGCGAAGGACGGTAACCATTACGGATCAGAGCATTCCCTACCCAATAAGAAGTCAGAAAGTCGCCTTCCACACCGATGGGTGACGTAGGAGCTTCCGTATTCAGCTTTCCGGTTGCCGGATCGAATACGATTCCCTCCTTACCGAAAAAAGATTCAAAAGCTCCACTCATAATCAGGTCTTCGGGAGTTCCGCAAGCCATCGGACGTCCTTTCTCCTGTAGCCAAAGGCAATCCCCCATTTGGATAGCCAGGTCCAGGTCGTGAGTAGAAAGCAGAACCGCTTTCTCTTGCTCGACTGCCAGGCGATGCAACAAAACCATTGTTTCGATACGGCTGGTCACATCCAGAAAGGCGGTCGGTTCGTCCAACAGGATAATCGGGCACTGTTGGGCAAGCGCCTTGGCAATCATAGCCTTCTGCCGTTCACCGTCACTTAGCTCCGAGACATAGTTATTGGCTTTATGAGCTATGCCGGCAGCTTCAAGCGATTGCTCGATGATAACATGATCCCGCTTCTTCAACTGTCCGAAAAAGCCGGTATAAGGATGCCTGCCCAACGAAACCAGTTCATAGACGGTAATTCCTCCTGCATTAGTCTTTTCTGTCAGTACAACACCGACAGTCAAGGAAAAGTTTGCCTGCGAATAACCGGAAAGAGGCTTCCCCATCAAACGTATTTCCCCTCCGAGTGGAGGCTGAAAACCACAAAGCGTACGAAGCAGCGTCGATTTACCGGCACCGTTCAGTCCCAACAAACAAGTCACCTCGCCCGAAACGAGTTGCAGGTTCAAATCCTCATGGACCACTTTCCTCTTACCGCCTTTCAGCAGGTAACCGATACAAAGTCCTTTTGTTTCTATTGCAGCTACTTTTGTCATATATCGGTCAGTCAAAGTATTGGATGTTTTTCCGGTTCACAATTACATAAATGATGACAGGCGCACCGAGCATCGGAGTCACGGCATTCAGCGGCAATATGTTATGCGTACCCGGCAATACCATCAACAGATTACAAAGCAACGCGATGCAAGAACCGGTCAGCAACGTTACAGGAACCAGCATCTTATGATTGGATGAGCCCAACATCAAACGTGCGACATGCGGGACCGCCAGCCCGATAAAGGAGATCGGCCCGCAAAAGGCAGTCGTAGTCGCAGTAAGCAATCCTGTACACAACAGGATCAGAATACGCGTCCGCCTGATCTTGATTCCTAAATTGGCAGCATACATTTCTCCTAAGAGCAATGCATTCAGAGGTTTGATCAAAAGAATGGCCAATAGCAATCCTATACAGGTAAAACCGGCAAAATAAGGCAGCTGTTGCAAGGAAACCCCGGAGAAGTTCCCCAATCCCCACATCACAAATGCATGCACCTTGTCAGTCGATGCATAATAATTCAGAACCGAAATCAATGATGAAGCGAGATAACCGATCATAATACCGATAATCAACAACATGACGTTATTCTTCACCTTCGCCGAGAAATAAATAATCAATCCCAAAATACAGGCCGCACCACTAAATGCGGCCATGATAACCGCCAGATAACCGCTGATCGGCAAATCGGTCACCATACTCAACGAACCGCCGAAATAGAGCATGATCGCAGCGACTCCCAGATTGGCCCCGTCACTGATTCCCAATATGGAAGGACCGGCAAGCGGATTCCTGAACAATGTCTGTAGCAACAATCCACTAACAGCCAGCGAAGCACCTGCTAACAAAGCCGTTACAGCCTGGGGAAAACGGCTCTGCAACACAATATTCTGCCATGCAAGTCGCTCCGTTCCCTCTCCCAGCAATATATTCACCACACTTTCAACGGGTATCGAGACAGCGCCATAAACCAGTCCGCCGGCAAACAACAGCAACAGGAGAACTAACAAAAACGGATAAAAAATGAAGACTTGCTTTTTCATGCCTGCAAAGATAATGCTTTTGGAAAAATTTTTTATCTTAGCCCCTTAAACAACAGAACTGCTAATGTTATATACTATAATACTATGAGAAGAATCATCATATCACTCATACTGCTTGTAGGATTTTGCTCCGGCACATACCCGATATATTTCAAGCATATAGGCATGCAGGAAGGCCTGTCACAACTTTCCGTCATGGCCATCTACCAGGATAATTTGGGTAGAATGTGGTTCGGGACGGAAGAGGGAATCAGCATATACGACGGCGTACAGACCAAAGTATACAAACCATCCGAATTTCATCGCCAAAACGCCAATCCGATAGGTAACCAGACGCACTTCATTGCAGGCGACAAAGATGGAAATGTTTTCTTCGACTCCGATCAATCCTTGATCCGCTATGACATCCAGACACAGAAATTCTCATGCCTACGGAAATCAAACGTATATACCGTCGCTTCTATCAAAGGAACAATATGGGTAGGAATAGCTGACTCCATACTCACCTGGAATCCGGATAAAAACGATTTCGATTTCGTCACGAGGCTGGAAAATCGGAACCAGCGTGCGACCTGTTTGTTGGAAGATTCCGGCGGCCGGTACTGGATCGGCACTACAGACGGACTCTTCAAGATGAATGACGACAAATCCCTGACCTGTATGATCATGGGAGAAGACATTTACGACCTATATGAAGACTCCAAATATAATCTTTGGATATCCATTCGCATGAATGGCATGTACAAAAGGGACGTGCACGGCAATTTCACCCGTTACCGTTACGATCCTTCCAACCCCAACAACATATCGAGCAACCAGGTCCGGGATTTCGTGGAAGACAACTTCGGGAACATCTGGTTCGGCACTTTCACCGGGCTAAACAAATATAATCCGACCAGCAATCAGTTCGAAGTTTATGCCCGCAACCCTCTGCCCGGCAGCATGACCCATTCATCCGTATTCCCCGTTTACAAAGACAGACAAGGCACGATCTGGTTGGGGACCTATTACGGCGGTGTCAATTATTTCAACCCGGAGACAGATATTTTCACGGTTTATGCAGCTAACAACAGCCGGAACGATTGCCTGAATTATCCTTTCGTCGGTAATATGGTGGAAGATAAAGACAATAATATCTGGATCTGTACCGAAGGAGGCGGGTTGAACTTTTTCGACCGGAAAACGAAGAAATTCACCTACTTCATGGCCGATGAGAATCGTAACTCCATTGCTCATAACAACCTGAAGGCAATAGCCTACAGCCCTGAACGCAACAAACTGTATATTGGAACACATACCGGAGGACTATCCATCTACGACATCAAAAATAAACGGTTCAAAAATCCCTATTTCGAAGATCCGTCTTATGCCGTAATAGCAGGCGACCGCATCAACCAGATGAGAATCTACAATGACGAATTGATTTGTACCGGACCGAAAGGAATCTTCAAAATGAATCTATATACAGAAAAAGTATCTCCATTGTTCAAAAGCGGTAAGTATTACGGGAACACCTGCTTCCTAATTGACTCGAAAGGGTACATTTGGTTGGCCTACGGCAAAGGTGTCTGGAAGATCAACCTCGAAAATGAAGAAGACAAGGTACAATACCGTTCTGGTGAAAACGGATTGGGAACATTTCCCATATCTCAAATAATCGAAGACAAAGAGGGACGGATCTTCCTCGGAACCCGTGGCTCCGGCCTGTTCCACTATGACGAGAAGAACAAACGGTTTATCGGATATACAACCGAAAATAGCTTCATCGCCAGTGACTACTGCTATGAACTCACCTTGTCGACCCTGGACCAATTAGTGATAACAGGCGACAAAGGAATTACCTTTTTCGATCCGGATCAAAACCTGTTCAAGGTCGTGGAACTGGGGACGGCCCTGCCTCTGACAGGCATAAACATCGGTTGCGGAATCCTGGTCTGCAAAAACGGAGAAATATTCGTCGGCAGCAGCAATGGCATGGCGACATTCTTTGAACAGCAGTTGTTCAACTCCGCCAAAGACTACCAACTATATTTTTCCGACCTGTTCATTAACAACGAACAAGTTTCTCCCGGCGACCACAACAAGGTGCTGGCCACCGCCCTACCTTTCACTCGAGAAATAGAGCTGGCCTATAATCAAAATAATCTGATTTTCACTTTTACATCGAACAACTATGTCAATACGCTGAAAAAGGCGTCTTACGAATACATGTTGGAAGGTTTCGACAAGAAATGGATACCCAGCAAAGACAACAATATTTTCTATACGAACTTGAACCCCGGAAAGTACACGCTCATCGTCCGGGAAATACAATACGACCCGAATCAGGAACAACCGCGTACCATCAAGATGGACATTCATATCCATTCCCCCTGGTATGCATCCAACTTAGCTTATTTCCTCTACTTCATCTTGATCATTAGTATACTGTACAGCATTTACCGTTTCAAGAAATCACAATACATGTTGCAAACTTCACTGGAAATGGAACGGAAGGAAAAAGAAGCGATCGAAGAGTTGAATCAGGCAAAACTACAGTTCTTCTCCAACATCTCGCATGAGTTCAGGACACCGTTGACGCTGATTATCTCCCAGATAGAACTCTTATTACAAAGCAGTTCATTGTCACCTTCCGTATACAACAAACTGCTGAAAGTATATAAAAACACTTATCATATGCGGAACTTGATCAGTGAGTTATTGGATTTCCGTAAACTGGAACAGGGGCATATGAAGCTGAAAGTGTACGAGCAAGACATCGTCCCGTTCCTGAAAGAGATTTACCTGTCTTTTTATGAATATGCGTCCAGCCGTTCCATCACATACAATTTCACGGCTCCGCAAGAGAATGTTTTGTGTTATTTCGACCCGAAGCAAATGCAAAAAGTCTTCTATAACCTGCTATCCAATGCTTTCAAGTATACCAAACCGAATGCAGCCATTGAAATGATTTTGGAAAACAAAGAAAATGAAGTTACCATTAAAGTTATCGACAATGGTATCGGTATCAGCAAAGAAGATATAGACAAAATATTCGACCGATTCTATCAGGCTGAAAACGGTATCTCGAATATCACCAAGACTCCCAGCACGGGGATCGGACTTTCATTGACCAAAAGCATAATCGAGTTGCACCACGGAACGATACAAGTGGAAAGTACACCGGGCTACGGTAGTATTTTCATTGTCCATCTCCAGAAAGGCTGCACGCTTTTTACCGAGGAAGAACTGGCACAAAAGCAGCAAGAAAAGCAAACGGAAAGCCTGATTCCCGACACGGTCGCCTTTTCCGATCACATGGAAGAGTTTTCCGATACGGAACAAAAAGAGCTTTTGATCGAAGGAGACGATTCCCTTCATACGATCCTACTGGTCGAAGACAACGAAGAGTTACTCCAGATACTCAACTCCCTGTTCTCACCGACCTACCGCGTCCTGCTGGCACGAAACGGTAAAGAAGGATTGGAAAAGGCACGCGCAGAACGACCGGACATCATCGTTAGCGATGTCATGATGCCGGAAATGTCCGGAACAGAGATGTGCTTGAAGATCAAAAATGATTTTGATGTATGCCACATCCCGGTCGTACTGCTTACGGCACTCACTTCCGCCGAACAAAATATCGAAGGCTTACAACGAGGCGCCGACGACTATATAAACAAACCATTCAATGCAAAGGTATTACTGGCGCGTTGCAATAACCTGGTCCGTAACCGTATTATCCTGCAAAAGAAATTCAGCCAGCAGAAAGATTTCGATGCACAATCGCGGGCAAGCAACCCGATAGACCAAAAGTTCTTGGATACGGTCAACTCGATCATTGAAAAGAATCTTGATAATATCGACTTCGACATGAATATGATGGCCCGCGAGTTGGGACTCAGTCGAAGTTCATTGTATGCCAAATTCAAGGCACTGACAGGTATGACACCCAATGACTTTGTCCTCAACTGCAAACTGAAGCGGGCCGCAACCATGTTGACGGAAAACCCCGATCTACAGATCGCCGACATCTCCGACCGGCTGGGCTTCGGTTCTCCGCGTTATTTCACCCGCTGTTTCAAAGCCCAATTTGAAATTACCCCGGCTGAATACAGAAAGAAAACGGTCATTTAAACACCTGGATCATCGGACGTCCGATCCAAACCTGCGGCTGTTTCAACCCGAAGATATAAGCGATTGTCGAAGCACAGTCGAACTGCATCATGCTTTCCTGGAATTCATATCCTTTCTTGATTCCCTTGCCGGCAATAATAAAGGCAGTCTCCATTTCTTCCATGGTCTTGCCGCCATGCCCTTTCTTGATACCACCATGATCGGCTGTGACGATAAAGATAGTCTCATCCAACATACCTGCATCCTTAACCGCCTGAATGATTTGGCCGATATAGCCGTCGAGCTCTTTCAGCTTTTCATAGTAGGCAGGTGTGTCATGACCTTCAGCATGACCGACATGATCGGGTTCGTCGAAAACGATATTGACCAATGCCGGACGTGCACGCTTGATATATTCAACCGCACATTTGGCAGTGGCCGGATTCTGCGGCTTTTCCGTAATATTTTTATCATAACTCAAAGCTAACGTATCGACAACGTAACGGATTCCCGCCCATTCACAGATACAGCCGATTTCAGCTTTCGGATCAGACTCGCGAAGCAAGCTGAACACAGTCGGGAAAATACCGTGCTTATTCACTACACGGGAAGGCAGTTCCGGAGTTTGCGATCCCCATTCCGTGTAACCATGAAGTTCCGGTCCCGCCCCCATATACATGGAAGCCCAGTTTACGGCACTGGAAGACGGAAGTACAGAGCGTTTTTTCAACGTATAAGATCCTTCTTCCATCAACTTCTTCACATTCGGCATTTCGGCCTTGTTCACACTATAAGCGCCCCAGCCGTCCAGACCGATCAAAACTACATGTTTGGCTTTCCACTTGGCAGCCATCGAAGCATCGGCAAACAACATCAGAAATACCAATGCTAAAATCAACTTTCCTGTTTTCATGCTATCTTAAATTAAATATATCAATCCTTCCTATAATATCGTACCCGCCCCACTTTCATCTCCACCGGCAAAGCCAGAGAATCGACTTCGCCAATACAAGCTCCACCCAACAACATATCGATCAGCAAATAATAGGGTTTATCGGACGGAAACTCTCCTTGCCGGTCCCGATACGCGCGGATAAGCAAAGTTATGAATATTATATAAAAAAGAAAAATGATAAGGGAAATAGATATTTAAGCATAATGCATACTCATTAATTAAAGACCTTTCTCGATATCCCGTTTACGTTTTAATGCTTCCAGATAATAGTAATCGGCATAGTTCAATGGGACGTCTATTTCCGAATTGTGAGGAATGCTGCCAACAGAATGCATCAGCAGGAAGTTTCCATTCGTGCCCAATGCAGCCCGATAGGCCGGAGAAGAAAGTGAAACCATGATACTGTCGGCATACATTTTATAGCCGGCTGCATCCGGTACATCCATCGTACTGATCTCATAAAGCGCGGAAGCGATACAGGAAGCCGTCGATACATCGCGTGGTTCGTTCGGGATATTCGGAGCCGACATATCCCAGTAAGGAATCAGATCTTCCGGCATATTCTCCAGATTCTTCATCATATTGAACGTTTTCAAGGCCTGATCCAGATATTTACGGTCCTTGGTTTCACGATAGCATACCGCATAACCGTAGATAGCCCATGCCTGCCCGCGACTCCAGATAGATTCGTCGGCATATCCTTGTGCCGTCTGGCGATGGCGCACTTTACCATCCTTGATACTGTAGTCAATCACATGGTAACAACTTCCATCCGGGCGAAAATGTTCCTCCATGGTACGATCGGCATGCGACACCGCAATCTTATAGAAAGAAGAGTCGCCGGACAGACGCGTCGCTTCGAACATCAGTTCCAGATTCATCATGTTGTCAATGATAACCGGACATTCCCAACCCCGTTCAGACTGCCATCCACGTTCCACATCCCACGACTGGATAATTCCGGCAGCCGGACGGAAGCGGGTAGACAACGACTTGGCAGCCTGCACCATCACATCTTTATAAGAAGGCGTCCCTGCCAGTCTCAAGCCATTCCCGAAACTGCAATTTACAATAAATCCGATATCATGATGCCAAGTCAGGTTTTTGGCTTCCTCTATGGCATCCGTATATTTGGCGGCCAACGGCAGCAACGTGCTGTCGCCCGTCAGTTCATACAAATACCAGACAGATCCGGGGAAAAAGCCGCTCCGCCAATCCGCATAACCACAATAATAGACAGAACTGTCTGTCTTAAGCGTCACCGGATTCAAGCATTTCCCACTCGCTTCGATCACACCGATCTCATTCCCTATTTGTGCACGGGCAAAATCGATATTCTCGTCAATAAAACTTTTTTCCTCTGTTTTAGGGGCACCTGCACAAGATAGCAGAAATGCCGAAAAAGCAAATGCAATCAAATTTTTCATCATGTACCAATTATTTTATTGTTGTTATTGTATAAGTATAGGAGCCGGAAAGCAGCTGCTTATTGGCGTTCAACGATATCCGGCAGACCTGTTCGCCCCAAACATTCGACAAGCGAGGATCGTCCAGGCGGATCGTTTCGACAGTCGGTGTAAAGGCGCTCTTATTATACGTCATCCGGACTTTCTCGCCATTCACTTCAACCGTGACTACTCCCGGAACCGACACATCCACCTCCCCCCAAGTGAGGAAATTGACTTGATTCGGTTTATCCGCCTTGTCCAAAGAGAACGAATCTTCTATTTTCAGGGAGTTCTTTCCCAACTGGTACGAACGGACCCATTTTTTTACATTTGCCTCTGCCGGATAAGCTGTCGCAATATTTGCAGAGAAATACATACGTCTCGGATCAAAGTGCACATCCGTAGCCCTAAATTCCGAACCGAACTGCTGTGACACACCGTTCACCATAGGCAGGTTGTGATAATTACTCTGCATTGTCCAGATTGAATAGCGTTCGGAACTGAAGGTCTGACGGGTATAGGTCCCGACTCCGGCATCGATAAAAATAGGCGTCGTATTCAAGTAAAGGGAGAAGGTCCCTGCATCGTTATGATTATGGCTTTCATTATTATAGCCTCCTTTCGTTGCCACGAAAAAGCCATTCTTGTTGGTCATATAGCAAAATTCGGTTTCCGGATACCAGGAATAGCCGGGAGCCTGATAATCGGCACTCATTCCTTCCAGTTCTTCACGGGAGAGCAAGGTTTGGAACAGACGGAAAGGGTCACCGGAAGGAATACCGTCCTTATCAGAAAGACTCTTGAGATAAGCAGCATAGTTCATCATAAGAGGGCTTTCGACTGCTTTCCCATACCTGAAAATGAGATCGGCATCCCCTCCTCCTTTGGCAGAAGCATCGGCAAAGTTGACCACCCAGCCGTTCCCCACATAGGAACGGGCGATATATTCACCCATATTCTTAATAATAGGCTGATCGAATACGGAGACTTTACCGCCTGTCCCGTCAGAAAGCATCTGCAGATAATCGTACATCTTTCCAGCAGCATGTCCCCAATAGGAAGGACCTTCTTCGCAACCTCCGTCTCCATGCGTATAATTGATGATATGATCCACGGAAGTCATCGTCCGGTAAACCGCTTTTGCCAATTTATCCCGATCATTCTCAAGCAGGAAGAAACATTGCAGCACATTGAAGTTACACCACGGATTCCAGTTATTCACCAATCCGCCAGGCTTCAGGTTGAACGCCATCCACCAGAAATGATCTTCATTCATATAGGTATCGAGGATGCGGACCTGTAATTCATGCCGCAGCCTTTTTGAAATCAAAGGATTTACCTTATCGAACAAAGGTTTCAGGTAATAATAAATCCAAGACAACTGGGAAGCAAGATTTCCTGAACCCAAATCAATCACATGTTCTTCATAGCTCGGAAAGCATCCTCCGACCTTCTGTAATCCCAAATGTGCCGACAATGCCCAGCTCGTCATTTCACAACTTGCAAAAACACCATTGATAATCTGATCGACAAAGCGTCCCTTCCCTTCAGCCATCTCGGCCATGAACAGACTTCCGAGTGCGGAATTGTTTTTACCGAACGGACTCTCCATAATCGCCCGGTCACCACTTCGTCCGAACTCCAGATAATCGGTCGCTTTCACAACCTTCCACTCATAATCCAGATAACTTTCTCCTTTCCGGATATACTTTTCTTTATAATCACCGAGGAGTTTATCCCAACCGGCCCGGTCAGAATAATCAGGATACGGCACCCACTTCTGCTCCATTATCAACGCGGATTTGACTTTCTCAAAATCGGCCTCTTTTTGCAACAAGTCGCGTTTTTCATACGCGTGCAAGTGTGCAACTGTCCAAAGCAACAGGCACACGATTGTGATGAATCGTTGTGTTCTCATAGGTATTATTTTTCAATATCGCAAAAATAGAGGTCCCCTCTATGAGAAAGAGACATATTCATCCAATTCATGTGCACGGATTGTCCAAAAGCGGAAATTTAAGGTGTTTCCTGCCACATTATAATTCTCATCCTCCAAAACCGGAACCTTGCATTTTTCTATATGCACCTTTCACAAAAGAGTATTTTTATCGTAGTTCTTCAAGAACTATGATGAAAACGTTGCAAATTTAGATGTTAATAATGTGTATGAATGTATATTTTTATCCATTTGATATGCACTAATCTTCCAACGGTGAGTTTTTAGCAATGTGTTAAATGTCTATATATTAACATATTGTGATTTGCATGTTTTGTATAACATATAAATTAAGCTTAATTGGCAATATATTTATTTAGAATTCAGTTTGTAATATTCACATAGGTATACATTGAAGTGTAAAAACGATACAGCTAAGGCAAATTCTCATAGTTTGGCAGATATGAATCATAAATGATGATTTATCATCATGATAGTTCAACATGGATTTCCGATTCAGCTTCACCCGTCTTTGATACCTTTTGATTGTCATGTCATACAAGGGTGAAGGCAGATATCCGGACTGCCTTCACCTCAAAAATTTGCCTTCACTCTGTCTCGTCCTGATTTGGGTTGGTCATGTTCCTCTCGGTTTCACATCTATATAATTAAGTGAAAAACAAGGAGACTACAATATTGATTAATAAACAAATACACAGGCATTAACAGCTATTACTACCACTCCTTACCTTTTTGACTAAGGGCGAAAAGGTTTTTGACCAGTGTCGAAAAGGCTTTTGACCTTGGTCGAAAAGGTATTCGACTAAAGGCAAAAGGTCTATGACCAGGCTGTTTGACAACAGAAACATACCCATTGTCACTTAATATAGAATCTTCCGAGGCCGACCTGGTCTCTGATGAAGGCAAACATAAGCGGTGAAGGCAATTCGCGGATGATGGCGAAACGCCATAGTCCTTGAAGAACTTAGATCAGTAACACACTTTTGTGAAAAACACAATTGAAAAAACACAAAGTGCCTATTTAGAGAAATGAGAATTATTATCAATTTATTAATCAATCTGGTGTTATTATGACAAAAGATTTTAAACGCTTTTATGTATCGAGAGCGATGTTCCTGGGAGCTACTATGTTCCTGGCATCAATCGGAATGGCCTCCGCTAATCCTTCTACCGATACGTTTGGCTCAAATGAGCCGAATCCTGTTGTAGCTTCTCCTCAACAGGCAAAACACACTATTAAAGGTGTGGTAGAAGATCAGTTTGGACCTATTGCAGGTGCAAACGTGGTGGAAAAAGGGACAACTAATGGAACTATTACCGATATGGATGGTAATTTTTCTCTTGAAGTCGCGCCTAACTCTATTTTAATTGTTTCATTTATCGGATACAAAGAACAACAGATTCCGGTAAATAGCCAGAAAACCGTTACTATCAAACTTACTGAAGACTCACAAGCATTGGAAGAAGTTGTAGTTGTAGGTTATGGTACGCAGAAAAAAGTTAACCTGTCTGGTTCTGTTACATCCGTTAATGTCAGTGAAATGGCAGAAAGCCGCCCATTGACAAACATTTCAACAGCTTTGGCCGGTACTGCTCCCGGTGTGCAAATCACGTCCAGCAACAATATTCCGTCCAATAATGGAGATGCAGATATTAAGGTGCGTGGTCAGGGTACTTTGAACAACTCTTCGCCTCTGGTCATTATCGACGGTGTGGAAGGCAGCCTGAATAGTGTCAGCCCGCAGGATGTCGAAACAGTCAGTGTCTTGAAGGATGCGGCTTCATCTGCGATCTATGGTTCCCGTGCAGCCAACGGTGTTATCTTGATTACGACTAAATCCGGTAAATCCGGTAAAATGAAGTTGGATTATACGGGTTATGTATCTTTCCAAACGTTGGATAAGCCTTATGATGTAGTTTCCGATTATGCAAGCTATATGGAATACCTGAATGAAGGTATGACCAATAGTAATAAGCCGGCTCCTTTCTCTCAGAATGTGATCAATCTTTGGCGTGAAAAATCGAAAGATCCGAACGGATTGAACGAATATGGCATGCCTAACTATCTGGCTTACCCGAACAGTGACATTTTTGATGTCTATGAAACAGGTGTTTCTCATCAACATAATCTGTCTGCATCCGGCGGTTCAGAGAAGATTACCTATTACACCTCGTTCAATTATCTGAATAATCCGGGTATCCTTGAAAATTGTGGCTATGAGCGCTTTAGTCTCCGTGCGAATATTGATTCTCAAATTAAAGATTGGTTGAAGTTGGGAGTTAATCTAAGTGGATATACCGCAAATACGACACCTGTCAGCGAAAATATCAAAGATATTTATACTTATGGTTTAACTGGTGGAAATCCGGGTATTGCATATTTGGATGATCAAAACAGATTAGGTATCAATGCAAATGCGGAAGACGATCCTCAAAATGCAACGAACAATCCTTATAATCGTCTGAGAAACACGACTGGTAATGTCCAGACAAATACATTGAAAACCCGTTTGTATGCCATTCTGACGCCATTGAAAGGTTTAACGATTCAAGGTTCTTATACTTATGATTATTATGATAAGTTTAAAGAGAGCAAACCTAATTTTGTTCCGATGTATAACTTCCAAACGAATACTTTATATACGGACGGAGTGGGACAAACCAGCATTTATAATTATAATGAAAAGACTTTCAGAAACTTTATGGATGCGACTATACGATATGAACGAAACTTCTTTGATGATCGTTTGAGTACGAACTTGATGGTCGGAGCCAGCCAGGAACAGTATAAACGCCAATATTTCAGTGCAACACGCAAAGATCTTATTGATCCATCATTGGGTGTGATCGACGGTGCAATCGGTGAATCTTCTTCAACCGGTAATATTACAGAATGGGCTATGCGTTCTTACTTCGGACGTCTGAATTTAGGATGGGACGACAAATACTTGTTTGAAGCAAACTTACGTGCAGATGGTTCTTCGCGTTTTTTGGCTGATAACCGGTGGGGGTATTTCCCGTCTTTTTCTGCAGCATGGCGTATCTCTGAAGAAGAATTCATGAAGAATATCAGTTGGTTGGATAACTTGAAGATCCGTGCTTCATACGGTTCACTGGGGAACAACACGTTAGGCTCTAACCGCGATAACGATGGCAACTATACTTCACAATCTTTGTATGCACAAACGAACTATGTCTTGGCTCGTGCAGTGGCAATGGGATTGTCGCAAACTGCTATCGCGAATGCAGCCTTGACATGGGAAACTACTTATATCACAAACGTCGGTCTTGACTATAACGTTTTAGGAAACCGTCTGTCCGGAAGTATTGAATTCTTTAACAAGAAGACGGATGGCATCTTGATCGACCTTCCTGCCCCGATGGTACACGGTAATGCTACCATCCCCAAGCAAAACGCAGCGCAAGTAACCAATAAAGGTCTTGAATTCTCTGCAAACTGGAGTGACAGAGCTGGTAAAGATTTCTCTTATAACATCGGATTCAACTTTACCTATATCAAAAATAACGTGGATAAGTTCAAAGGGGATGATCCTTCTTATGATGGTGCAAGAATGTTGAAGGAAGGCCTGCCTATCTGGTCGTTGTATGTTCGCGAAGTAGATCGTATTGTTCAGACAGATGAAGACTTGGCTTTGGTACAGTCTATGTTGGATAATCCGGATGTGAAAGGTAAAGTTGTATTCCCATATGGAACCCCGCAAAAAGGTGATATCCTTTACAAGGATTTGAATGGTGACGGTTTGGTAAATGATGACGACCGTGTTGTTGTCGGTAATGGTAAAAACCCGACATTCACATATGGTATGAACTTGGGATTCAATTGGAAAGGCATCGATTTCTCTGCTCTGCTCCAGGGACAAGCAGGTATAAAAGATGTATATCTGAGTGCCCTGTATAAATCAACAGTCCGTCAGGGCTATCAGTTGAACGCTGATATAATCGAAGGACGTTGGTACGAAGGCCGTACAGATGCGAAATATCCCCGTCTGTTGGACTATAGTGATACGCGTAATGAGCAATATTCTGATTTTTGGGTGGCAAGCAAAGCTTATCTGAAAATACGAAATATTACGTTGGGATATACATTGCCTTCGGCATGGACAAAAGTTGCCTATATGGATAGAGTCAGAATCTACGGTAGTTTGGAAAACTTCTTTACATTCACAAAGTGGAAAGGATATGATCCTGAAATCGACGGCATTACATATCCGACAATGCGACAAGCCGTAATCGGTGTCAATGTAACATTCTGATCATGTTTGTTGAATTTATAAACAGAATTATAAGATGAAAAAATATATTATGCCTTTTTTAGCAGCACTCTTGGCATTGACAAGCTGCTATGATTTAGACAGGGCTCCTTACGACCAGTTAAGTTCTTCAACCTTCTGGCAGACAGAGGATCAATGTAAGTCTGGTTTGATGGGGGTTTATGCGTCCCTAAAAAATACTGATTTGTATGGCAAGATGTTCATGATTGACGTGAATTCTGATGTTGCCGTTGGTTATGACCAGTATGAAGCTCTTCAATTGGGTACTTGTACACCACGTACCGGCTTCTTGAATGGCAAATGGCAGAACGGTTACAATGCCGTCCAGCGTGCCAATCTGGCTATTCGCAGCATTGGTGAAGCACCCATTGCCGAAGACGCAAAAAACAAAATGTTGGGGGAAGCCCATTTCTTACGTGCGTTGATCTATTTCCATCTGATGGACTATTTCGGAGGGCTTCCTTTGTATGACGAGACAACAAACCTGGAACAGGATTTCAACAACTTGATGAAACCCAGAAGTTCTGCAGAAGAAACACGGGCGTTTATTATCAGTGATCTGGAAAAGGCTCTGAATTCAGGGCTGCCTGACAAATGGGATGATGCTAACTATGGCCGTGTAACATTGACAGCTGTCCAGGCATTGCTCGGCAAGGTGTATCTTTATAATAAGAACTACGAAAAGGCTATTGAAAATCTTGAAAAGTCAACAAACGGGCACGAACTGTACAGTAATTTTGCAGATCTGTTCAACCTGACTGGCCATACAAGTTCTGAAATGATTTTCTCCATTATCAATTTGGGAGGTACAGGCAATGACTATGGTATGCCATTGTGTTTCTATGCCGGTACTCGTAATTCTTACGGTAGCTGCTGGAATAATACGTTACCTTCTGTCAACCTGGTGGATATGTACGAATACAAAGATGGACGCCCGTTTGATTGGGACGAATTGTTTCCTGGTTATACGACAGATAACCAGGTTCGTGAACGAGTATTCAGATGCACAGTCGATGATGCCGGTGCCGAAATTCTGGACAGACCGGTCGAAGCGGATAAAGTATTGGAGATGTGGGACCAGCGCGATCCGCGTTTGATGGCTACGGTTATTGCTCCTTATACTACTTATCTGGGATGGAATCGTAATGAGGAGCGTCTAATGACATTCATCTTTGCAAAGAACCAGAAAGGTGATGTTGTGGCAGTAAATGAAAATAATGGTTTCATGCGTAATAATAAAGGGGGTTGGGAAACTTATTTCTGGAGAAAATTTGTTCCCGAAGGTGACTGGAACGGAGCTATTACGAACCGTGAACATACACCTGTCAACTTTCCGATCATCCGTTTGGCGGACGTTTATCTGATGTTGGCCGAATGTTACAATGAAATAGGGAATCAGCCAAAAGCTGTCGAATATATCAATAAAGTCCGTGCCCGTGCCGGCATTGCTTTGTTGAATAGCGGTCCTTCTTATCTGGCTGCAAATAGCAAGGATGAAGTGTTCCAGCGTATTTTCCGTGAAAGAGCTTATGAATTAGCCGGTGAAGGTATTCGTGACAGCGATTTGCGCCGCTGGAAATTATCCCATACTTTATTAAACCGTGAAGAATACGGTATCACCGGTAAACGGTTGTTGACGCGTGTATTCCGTGAAAATCGCGATTATCTGTGGCCGATTCCTGCTACTGAAATCGAAATAAATGGATCTTTAGAACAAAATCCGAACTGGTAATAGTTTTTTAAGATTTTTAGAAGTTACTTTTGTGAAGGGTTCGGCCTTTCCGAAAGTAACTTCGTTTTTTTGTATAATCTGATATCATATTAATATTATGTATAAACGCAATCTTATTTTGACAGGTTTGGCCGTTACGGCTTCTATAAATGTTTGGTCACAACAGAAAACGAATCACGACAGACAAAATATTTTGTTTATCGTTTGCGATGACCTTCGCCCAGAGTTGGGCTGTTATGGCCGGAAGCAGATCAAGTCTCCGAATATTGATCGATGGGCGACACAGAGTGTATTATTTGACCGGGCGTACTGCAATATTGCTGTCTCCGGAGCTTCCCGCGCAAGCCTGTTAACCGGATTGCGTCCGACAAAAAATCTGTTACAGACTTGGAATGCCCGTACCGATGTGGATGTTCCTGACGCAGTTACCATACAGAAATGTTTTAGAGACGCCGGATATATAACGATCGCAAACGGAAAGATTTATCATCACCAGGATGAGGCTTCCATGAAATATTGGGATGATGTCATGCCTCCCGTGCCTGGTACGGCAATGGGATATCATTCGGATGAAAACTTGGCTTTAATGCAGAAACAGCAAAAAACAGGCAAAGGCCGACGCGGGTATTTTTATGAGCATGGAGATTTTCCTGAAAAGGACTATCTGGATTGGCAAATCGCTGATAAAAGCATACAGGATTTGAAAAAACTGAAAAAGCAGGAAAAGCCTTTTTTCCTTGCCGTAGGATTTATTCGTCCTCATTTGCCTTTTGTTGTGCCTCAGAAGTATTGGGATATGTACGATCATTCTGAAATTGAGATTCCTGAGAATTATATATTAAAATCAGGAAACAATATCCCGGAACGTGCTTTGACTAATTGGTCCGAGTTGAGAGCCTATAGCGGTATCCCGGAACAGGGACCGTTGGATGAAGAGACTGCCAAATTAATGATACATGGTTACTATGCTTCTGTCTCTTTTGTGGATGCACAGATCGGTCGGCTGTTAAAAACCCTGGAAGAAGAAGGACTCGATAAAAATACGACTGTCGTATTGATTGGAGATCATGGGTGGAATTTGGGAGAACATGGTACTTGGTGCAAACATAGCATTATGAATACCTGTTTGCATTCGACTCTTATAATCAATTCTCCTGAAATAAAAACACCACACCGTTGTGAACAAATTGTGGAATTTGTCGATTTATATCCGACCATGTGCGATGCTGCCGGAATCGAACGGCCTGCTCAGTTGGAAGGGACCAGCCTGCTTCCTTTGTTAAAATCACCGGAGGCGAAAACAAAGGGGTATGGGGTTTCCCGTTGGGCAAACGGTTTCACTTTTATACAGGATCAGTATTTTTATACAGAATGGAGGGACAAAGACGAACGGATCATAGAACGGATGTTATTTGATCACTCGAATGATGGAGATGAGAATTATAATGTGGCAGGAAAAGAAGAGAATAAAGCGATTATAGAAGAGTTAAGCAAAAAGCTATTGGAGAATAGGGGGGATAATTATGAAAAATAAAAGTCGCTACTTCTATTTAAGTAATTTGATTATATTCTCCTTACTAGGATGTAAAACACAAAAATCAAGTACTCCTAACGTCATCTACATCTTTCCAGACCAAATGCGTAACCATGCGATGGGTTTCTGGAAAGAGGCAGGATTCCGGGATGCGGTGAATTTCGAGGGAGATCCGGTGCATACGCCTAATCTGGACCGGTTTGCGAAAGAATCTGTTGTGCTGACTTCGGCCATGAGCAACTGCCCGCTGAGCAGTCCGCATCGGGGAATATTGTTGACGGGGATGTATCCGGAACATAGCGGAGTACCTCTGAACTGTAATGCCAACCGCCCGATCAGTTCATTGCGCGAAGATGCGACCTGCATTAGCGACGTGTTCAGCCAAGCCGGATATAACTGTGCTTATATCGGGAAACTGCATGTCGACTGCCCGACTCCCAATGACCCGGAACGTCCCGGAAAATACGTGGAAGACCGTGTTCCGGCCTGGGATGCCTATACGCCGGCAGAACGCCGGCATGGTTTCGATTACTGGTATTCGTACGGGACCTATGACGTCCACAAGCATCCGCACTATTGGGATACCGAAGGCGTCAAGCATGAGATAAACGAGTGGTCGCCCGAACATGAAGCAGACAAAGCCATCTCCTATCTGCGGAATGAGGGGAACGTACGGGACCCTGAAAAGCCGTTCTTTATGATGGTCAGCTTCAACCCGCCTCACAGTCCGTACGCCTCACTGGAAGATTGCATGGAGGAAGATTACAACTTATACAAAGACCTACCGCTGGACAGCCTGTTGATTCGTCCGAATGCGAACCGGGAAATGAAAAAAGCACCATCCGTACGTTATTACTTTGCATCGGTGACAGGTGTCGACCGGGCTTTCGGACGAATACTGGACGAACTCGAAAAACAGGGATTGGACAAGAACACCCTCGTTATTTTCTCTTCCGATCATGGAGAAACCATGTGCAGCCAAAATACGGACGATCCCAAAAACTCACCTTATGCAGAAAGCATGAACGTCCCGTTCATAGTTCGTTTTCCTGAAAAAGTAATACCTCGGATCGACAGCGAACTATTGTTGTCTTCTCCTGATATCATGCCGACCATACTCGGACTGTGCGGTCTGGAAAAACAGATTCCGGCCACTGTGGAAGGGCGGAATTATGCGGGACGTTTTACAGGAAAGGATTCTTCCGTCCCTTTGCGTCAGGGAGCCTTGTACATCAAAAATATCGATGGGGAAAAGGATGCCGATGGAAAAGTCATTTCTTATTTTCCGGTGTCGAGAGGGATCAAAACACATCAATATACCATGTCACTCACAATCGACCGAAAGACAAAAGAACTCAAGGACATCCTTTTGTTTAATGACCTGGAAGATCCGTATCAGATGCAGAATCTCCCTTGGCAGGAGAATAAGGGAATCGTATCCGACTTATGCAAACAGATGGTTCCCTTGCTGAAAGAAGCAGACGATCCGTGGTATAAAGAACAAATACTGAAAGAGCTGATCCCTTACGGGAAGGAATAAAAAAGGGGAATGTCAAAAAAAGAAATCTCTCTCTCTTGTCGGGGGATTAATTCCCGACAAGAGAGAGGAATTTTGGCACCTCCCTTAAAAATTCTAACTATTATTATTTCACCGTCCAGACCACCTTATCATTCACTGGATTCTTCTTTTGGGTGGAACGAGCCTCTATCGTATTCTCCCCATCCTGCAGAGCAACCCCTTTCCACTTGAATGTCGCATATTCATCCGGCTTCTGCCGGCCGAGGCTTTTTCCGTTTACAAACAATTCGACTTCTGGTTGATTAGAAAAGATCATGATGTCCGTAACAGCCAAGGAACGGTCGCGGTGGCGGCGGTTCGTGATGTAAACAAACGGTTCCTCGGTATTCCAGTTTGCCTTATAGAAATAGAAAGCATCTTTTTTCACCTTGCGGTCGAAAGTCACCAGCCCTTTGTCATTGATACCGGGACGATCGCCTTCCACACGATGAGCCGCACCGAAATCAAACAGGTTCCAAATGAAAGAACCCCAGACGAACGGACGTTCCGCCAATGCTTTCCAGTTTCCGATATGATAATAAGTCTGGTAATTCTCCGGATGCCACCAACCGGAAGCAATCCCCCGTTTCACGGAATCCTGCTGATGGTAGATGCTCGCCCCTGCCCCATATTCGCTGATGGCAATCTTATACTCCGGATGTGCCTTATGATTGGCATCCAGCCATTTCCTCATATCGGAAGGAGAACCGCCATACCAACCGAAATACTGGTTCCAGGCTATCACATCAGTCACCTTATTTATATCATCGTCGTAAGAAAGGAAGCTGGCAGATGTTGTCAGGCGAGTCGGGTCCTCCTGATGGGCCAGGTCGTTCAATTCCTCGATATACTCGGTCGGATTGTCTCCGATGGTCTTCAACTCATTGAACAACCCCCAGAAACAGATCGACGGATGATTATAATGCTGGCGAATCAATTCTTTCAACTGCTCTTTCCCGTTCTCCCGGAAAGAAGGCTGGTTGATGTAGCCCTGGTCCTGGTATCCGCCCGGCCCGATCTGCGGAATTTCAGCCCAGGTGACAATTCCGTATTTATCCATCAGGTCATAAAAGTAAGTCGCTTGCGGATAATGAGCCAGACGAACGGCATTAGCCCCCATCTCGACCATAATGGCCGCATCTTCATCGTGATGCATTTTATAAAGCGCATTTCCCCTTTCCGCCCGATCCTGGTGGCGGCATACTCCTTTCAGTTTCAGATGTTCCCCATTCAGAAAGAAACCTTTCTCGGCATCTACATGGTAATAGCGCAAACCTAACGGCTGTACAATCCTATCGATTATCTGGCCTTCGGAGAGAAGGGATATTTCGGCCTTATACATGAACGGATCTTTGCGGCCATTCCACAGATGGGGGGTTCGGATAGTCAGATCCATTCCGGTCGTAGCCCAGTCGTTGGCATCCACCGTGACTTTTATATCCTGCTGTTGGACAAGCTTGTCGTCCTCCCAGATCTTGATGTCCACTTTTACGGGTTGCACCTTCGCGCTTCCGTTAGAGACGAGCACTTTTGCCTTCACTTCGGCCTGCTCTTTCGTAACTTTATTCTGAATCAGATAGACACCAGGAGAAGCATAGTCGGTGAGTGAGATATTAACCGGGTCCGTTATGATCAGATTCACATCCCGGTAAATACCTCCATAGAAATTAAAATCGCCGACTAAAGGCATGACGTCCTGCTGCAAGGCATTGTTGACCTTCACCAATATCCGGTTGTCGGCATCATATTTCACTTTATCGGTAATCTCGAATACAAACGCGCCATATCCGCCGCGATGTTCGCCGATATGCACATCATTAATAAAAACATTCGCTATTGTATTGACTCCTTCAAAACGCAGAAAGAGACGTTTGCCTTTCCATTCAGGTTTTACAAACAGCGTTTTGGTATAGTTACCCATTCCACGATAGTAATCCTGCTTGCCGGAAAGGGCATCGCCACTGTTCCAAGTATGGGGCAGGTTCACCCGTTCTTCACTTTTAAACTGTACCTGATGGGAAAAACGAAACATCCAGTTCTCGTTCAACAGGATTTCTTTACGCGTAGCAAAGGTTGAAGTGCTGATAAAAAAGAGTATCAGACTAAAGATCGTGTGTTTCATGTTTACAAAATTCTTTATATACGAGCCAAAAGTAGGTGATTGGCGGCAGAAAGACAGGCACAATTTGTCTAATTGGATGGATAGATTTGTCCGAGAGCGGAAATTTAAGGAGAGGTTTATGATTTATGAATTCTGATTTATGATTTATTAGAAACCCATAAATCATAAATCAGAATTCATAAATTTCTACATTGCCTGTTCACCGCCACCGGCGTTATTGCCTTCTCCACCGCCTTTAGTATCGTCGTTGCTGATACCGCGGCGCACTTTCTTGATCTGGCCTTTCATCGTACCGAAACGGTAAGAGACGCTCAAACGGAACTCACGGGCATGACGCCAAGTAGTAGAACGGTCCACAAAACCTTCACCTGTCGTAGTCGATTCCATCTTCATGGTTTTCCAGAACGGGTTCTGTGCACCCAAAGAAACGGAGAGTTTCTTTTTCAGGAAATCCTTACTGATATTCAGACCTGCAAAGTAGAAAGGAGATTGTTTTCCCTGCAATTGAATCCACGGACTGAAATAACCACCATGCAAATTAATACGAAAATCTTTCGGCAAATTAAACTGTGTCCCTGCAAAGATTCGGCCAGCCACACCATCCTTTGTCAGTCCCAATGACTTTTTGCTGTCGATATTCGTATAATCCAATCCACCGTTCATATAGATACGGAACAGAGGAACCGGATTCCAACTGCCATACAGGAACAATCCGACCTGCTGACGTTTTCCCATATTTCCATAAGTGCTATAAGAAGCTCCGTTATATTGAGAAAGCGGATCGGATTCCGGGAAGTTGGCAATTATTGTATATCTTTCAATCGCATTATTAACAAATGTATAGCTCAAACTTGCATTTATACTGAACTTCTGTGCAAACTTACTAAAGTTGAAGTTCACATTATTACTCTTTTCCGAATCCAGATTCGGATTACCTTGCGAGATACGCTGCGGGTCGATGTTATTCAAATACGGATTCAGATACCAGATCCCCGGACGCTGGATACGCATATTGTATCCTAAACGTAACTGTGAAGACATGTCTAACTGGTAAGTCAATGTCGCATTCGGGACAACGTCAAAGTAATTTGTTTTGAAGTTTTCTTCCGGCGCCTTGGCAAACTCCGCATTCAAGCTGGTTCCTTCCGCACGGACACCTGCTTTAGCCCCGAATTTATTGAACTTGACCATATATCCCAAATAAGCGGAATAAATATGCTGAGTATGACGGAAGTCACTATTACGCTGCGAAATATCCTGCCAGGCATTTAAAGAATCCTTCACCTGTTCCAATGTATTACTCTTGCTCTGGCGATTTATATATTTCACACCGGCTTCCAATGTCTGATCTTTAAACAAAGGAGTCGTATAATCGACCTGTGCCGTGTGTTCCGTCGTTGAAGCATCATTAATATTCCAGTTAGGATAGCGGTAAGCCTGGCTATAAACCCCTTCCAGATCTTCAAGCCGGGAATGCCCTTCATTGTCATTGGGGGATTGGCTGAAGCGGTAGGACAAAGTCAGCAATTCATCCTTCTTACTGGTTGAATGCTGGAAATCGACATTGACGTCTGTAGAGCCGAATGTTCCTTTTGAATCCGAATAACGTTTATAAGAATACATCGTTGTCGGTTCCCCATTTGTCAGATCGGTCCGATTGACCTTATCCGCAATCAATTCGGAGAGATTAGTTGATTTTCCCCGGAACAAATTGACACCTACACTTAATAAGTTCAACGTATCGATCTCATAGCTACCTTCCAAATAACCGTATTGGAACGGCCCTTTGTTTTTGCTGCGTCCATGCTCATTCAACAAAGAAGACGGACGGGTAAAAGTCTCGTCACCCTGCTGGTATTTCGCTTCTTCCTCATCTCGCATCGAATAGGTATCATTCCAGGGGGAATTACGGTAGTTATAGCCATAATTAGCAGTAATACCGAACTTTCCTGCCTTCATCGAAACATAACCACCGCCACCAAAGCTACCCAGCGTACTGGCATTGGCACGAATCGTTCCCGTATATCCTTGCAATGCGTTCTTGGTCGTAATGATATTGATAATACCTCCAACCCCTTCTGCATCATACTTGGAACCAGGATCGGTAATGACCTCGATGTTCTTGATCGAGCTGGCCGGCATACTTTTCAATACATCGGATGCGTTGTCGCCACTCAATAAATTGGAGGGTTTGCCATTCATATAGATTTTATAATTGGAAGATCCTTTCAACTGGATTTTATCCTCGCCATCCACCGTGACCATCGGAACCTTACGGAACATTTCCAACGCATTGCTGGTTTTAGCTTCCGGGTCGTCTTCCAGGCTATAAGTCAATTTATCGACTTCCACCTTCACCAACGGCTTTTGGGCTGTTACGGTAACCTCTTTTAACTGCTGCGTATCGTCATGCATAAACAACTTACCGAAATTCACGACTTTCTTGCTCTCCGACAATGTAAATGTTTTCTTGGCAGGCACTTTCCCTAAAGATTCCATTGTCATCACATACTTACCCGGCTTGTTCATCGTTGCCGTAAACTTGCCATCATCATCACAAGCCAACAATTTCACAGGATTCTGTGGTGCGGAAGCCAAAGCTATCCTCAACGTGGCATAAGGTACGGACTCATTGGATAGAGAGTCGACTACTTGGCCCTTAATTGTAAAGGCGGCTGATCCACCTCCGGTTTGCGCAAACACTGACGCAGACACAAATAGTATCAGCATTAAGTAGAGTAGTTTTTCTTTCATTAAATTTGAGAATTTAGATATTATCGATTATACATTCACATAAAAACAGTTGCAAATGTAACTTTATCTACGAGCCATTCGTAATTTTACAGTTTAAAGAATTGTAAAAGTTGTATTTTGGTGTTCGATTTCTGCATATTTCACCTATTTTTGTTGAAATCAATCATAAAAAGAATAAGTTTATGAGAAAATTATCATTCATTTTTGCATCATTATTACTCGTCGTCACCATGTATGCACAAGATCTGAAAGCAATCAAATTAAGCTCTCCGGACAAAAACAGAGGCAGTTCCATTATGAAAGCGTTATCCGACCGTCACTCCGACCGGGAATATGCAGCCAAGGAACTCAGTTTACAGGATCTATCGGATCTATTATGGGCAGCAAACGGGATTAACCGCCCGGACGGAAAACGAACGGCTCCCTCAGCGTTGAACAAACAGGATATCGACATTTATGTCATTATGAAAGAGGGCGCTTACCTGTACGATGCCAAGGCAAACAGCCTGCAACCTATTGCTAAAGGAGATCACCGGGCCGCTGTTGCCGGCAGTCAGGATTTTGTCAAATCAGCCCCAGTCAGCTTGGTACTCGTTTCCGATCTTTCACGCTTCGGAAACATTGCCGACCACACCAAACTGATGGCCGCTGTCGATGCCGGCATCGTTTGCCAAAACATCAATATTTTCTGCGCAGCCACCGGTCTGGCAACCGTTCCCCGTGCCACGATGGACCAGGCTGCTTTAAAACGGATCTTGAAACTAACGGACAGCCAATTGCCAATCATGAACAATCCGGTGGGATATCCACGTGAATAAAAAGCGTTTGTTATTTTCTCTATCATAAGCCTTCATTGATTATCAAACGATTATGGTGAAAGATGAAAGATAAAAGGCCTTTTGGCAAAACTTTTAGAGCCTGTTTAAATTTTGCATTTGTTGGTTGTGAGAGTTGTATTGAGGATGTTTTTCTGTAGGAGATGCCGTCTTTTTTGTTGAAACACGTGACTTATTTTGCTTCAAACAGGCAGAAAAAGTGC